>Ga0256899_1000494_pt1 | contig 13692 bp, 13 predicted proteins | sample MC6MC0687MT_FD_190202 | JGI IMG/M metagenome (GOLD analysis project Ga0256899, IMG submission 190202) | Metatranscriptome of enriched soil aggregate microbial communities from Iowa State University, Ames, United States - MC6-MC0687-MT... | ecosystem: Environmental > Terrestrial > Soil >...
GTGCAGTCGATGGTTTCGCGCATCAGATCGCCGGCATTTTCAGAGGCCTCGCGCAAGCTGCTTCGCGTCGCGGCTAACTGATCCGCCAGGCGCGCCTTCAGCGCATCAAGATCGCCGGGATCGGCATCACGCAAGGTCGCTTCAATTTCATCGATCCAACTTTCCGGATGGCGTGCGCGCCTGCGCAACCCACGATTATCCGGGCCATTCTCGGGGAAATCGGAAGGCAGAGGGGTGTTCGTAGAGGCCATCTGAAAGCTCCTGGCAGTCGGGCGCAATATCCGCCAGCGCGATCCGGCCCGTGCGGCCGCGTGGCGTGCCGAGGCGTCAAGCCTCGAGCATGTCTTGGCAAGCCAGTGTGCACGCCAGGCAAGCCCCGGCGCAAATCTGGCAATGCTCCATGTCCTGGTGCGGGGCGCATGCGCGGGCGCAGGCATCGCAGACCAAGGCGCACAAAGTACATAGCGCGGTAGAAAATTCTCCGTCACGCGCCAGCATGGCGGCGCACAAGCGGCACACGCTGGCGCAATCAATGGCCAGGCTGATGCAGCGCTTCATGCGAGCCGCGTTCACTTCCAGGCTGGTCGCGGCACACTGGTCGCATGCCACCGCGCATTCGTAGCAGGCTTGCACACATTGCTCGAAGTTTGGGTCTCGCATTGCATCTCCTTGTGAGTGCCCAGGGTGGCCGGCCACGGCGTGCGCGAGGTCGCCCGGCCACATCCGCTTGCAATTTGAAGTTGTTCCCCGTGCTTGGACGCGGGCGTTGGCCGTAGGATGAAACATCGAAACCAGGCAGGAGAGACCCCGATGACATCCCGATCCGATTCGAAACCCGCAGCTTCCCCAAGCAAGGCGGAAGCTTTACCGGACAACGCTAAGATACTGCCGCCGCAAGGTCCCGTCGACGTGCCAAATCAACCGGTTAAACCAGACGCCTCGACCCCCGACGAAGCCGCGCGCGACAAGCGCGTGGTGGTGGACGACGAGACTGAATCGAACTGGGCCGACGGCGCCGCGCCGCAGCCACGCGCGAAGAACGCGCGCTCATCCTTGTTCTGATTGAGACGGGGCGGCAACCGGCAGTTTTTCAAGAAACGCCAGGAGCCGCCGCTCGCTCGCGTCCAGTCCGCGAGGCCCGGCCGGGGCGCGGGCCTTGGCCGGCAAGTCGCCCGCCAGATACGCGTCCAGCACGGCGGGGTGCACATAGCAGGCGCGGCATACTGCGGGTGTGTTGGCCAGACGCTTGGACACGTCGTTGATGACGTCGACCACCGCCTGCTTGGCCTGGGCGTCGTTCTCATACGGCCGGGCTTGCAGCGCGGCGTACGCCATCACGGAACCGGCCCAGGTGCGATAGTGCTTGGCGGTGAAATCGCCGTCGCCCGCCGCGCGCAGATAGGCATTCACGGCCCCCGAATCCACCGGATGTTTGCCGCCGTCTTCATCCAGATATTGAAACAGCTGCTGCCCGGGAATTTCCAGGCAGCGTTTGATGATGCGCGCGACGCGGCGGTCCCTGACCGTGACGTCATGCGGCACGCCGCTCTTGCCTTGAAAGCGAAACCGGAACTGGCTGCCGGCGACGGTGGTGTGGCGGCGCGTCAGTGTCGTCAAGCCATACGATTTGTTTTCGCGTGCGTACTCACGGGCGCCAATGCGGATCAGCGTGGTTTCCAGCAAGCGCACCAAGGTGGCGATGACTTTCTCTTGCGCCAAGCCGGGCGCCTGCATGTCGCGTGCGACCTGGCGCCGAATGCGCGGCAGCGCCATGCCGAACGCCAGCAAGTTCTGATATTTCCCCGCGTCGCGCATCGCGGCCCAGGCGGGGTGATAACGGTATTGCTTGCGTCCCCGGGCATCGCGGCCCGTGGCTTGCAGGTGGCCATGGGGCAGGGCGCAGATCCACACATCTTCATAGGCAGGCGGGATGACCAGCGCGTGGATGCGGGCGATTTCGGCGTCATCCTTCACACGTTTCCCGTGCGCATCGACGTAGTGGAACGTGCTGCCGTTGACGCGCACGCGCCGGTAGCCGGGGTGGGTGTCGTCCACGTAAACCAGCGGCGATTCGACGGCGGCGCACAGGGCCGGCTCGGCGGGTGATAGGCGGGTATCCATTCATTCTCCGGCTGCACGGACGGCTGATCAGGCAAGTTTTCCCATAGCAAGCGGCGTGCCATCGAGCGCTTTCTCGTACGGCGGCGGGGTTTGGGCACGGCGCTTGCTGAAGGGTCGGGCAGCAAGACAAAGACCCGAAGACCTTTAAGGAGAGTGCCATGCAAGACGCAATGCAACTACATGTGCCGCCCAAGCCCGATCCGATTCCGCCGGGATCGCCGCCGGGTGACTTGCCGGTGGAGCCGGATACCGATGAGCCGGAGGTGGATCTGCCGCCGCTGTCTCCGCCGATCAAGGAAATCGATCCGCCCAAGCGTTGATGCCAGTGATGCTGGTTCCCGCCATTGAATAAAACGAATCAACAAGATCGAAGTCCGTAAATTCGTATCACCAAGATCGAATCACTAAGATCGAATCAAACAAGACGAGGAGTCATCATGTCGACCATCCTGCTGATCATTCTGATCCTGCGGCTTATCGGCGCCGTGCCCGCTTGGCCGCACAGCAAGGGCTGGGGCTATTACCCCAGCGGCTTGCTCGGCATCGTCGTGATCGTGCTGATCGTGATGCTGCTGATGGGGCGAATATAAGCGCCTGACGGTTGCCTGACGGCGGCTTGCCTTGCGGCAAGTACGCCCAGCCAACTGAGTTGATAGGGGAATGGTCGCCCGCTGGACGGCGGGTGGCGGTACCGGGTAGCGAAGGGGCGGGACGAGGCGTAAGATTTCCCCGCCTTGATACCGACCTTCGCTCACCCCGTTACGCCAACATGACCATTCCCTTATTGATTTTGATCGACAGCGTGCATGACTATCTGCCCGCCATTGAAGCGCGCGGCTTTCACGCCGTGTACGCTCCCACCGCCCAGGCTCGCGCGGACGCCATTGCGCAACATGCGGACGACATCCGCGTTGTGTTGACCCGCGGCGCGACGGGTTTTCGCGCCGACGAGATCGCGGCGCTGCCCAAGCTTGAGCTGATCTGTTCGCTGGGCGTGGGCTACGAGAACATTGATCTGGCGGCCGCCGCCGCGCGCGGCATCATTGTCACCAACGGCCCCGGGGCCAATGCGGTGTCGGTGGCCGACCACGCGATGGCGCTGCTGCTGGGCGCTGCGCGCCATCTGCCCCAAGCCGACGCCTGGGTGCGTCAAGGCCACTGGAGCGGGTTCATGGGGCCGCAAGTCACCGGCAAACGGCTGGGCATTTTGGGTCTGGGCACCATCGGCCTGGAAATTGCCAAGCGCGGCGCCAATGGCTTTGGCATGAGCGTCGGCTATTACAACCGGCGCGCGCGCCCGGCATCCGGCTACACCTATTTCGATAACGCGCGCGATCTTGCGGCGGCGTCAGACTTCCTGGTGGTGGCCACGCCCGGCGGCGCGGGTACGCGTCATCTGGTGGATGCCCAGGTGCTGGACGCGTTGGGCCCCCAGGGCTACCTGGTGAACATCGCGCGCGGCAGCGTCGTGGATACCGACGCCTTGATCGCCGCGTTGGCCGACGGCCGCATCGCGGGCGCAGGCCTGGACGTGGTGGATGGCGAACCTGTCGTTCCCGACGCGCTCAAGGCGTTGACGAACGTGGTGCTGACGCCGCATAGCGCCGGCCGTTCGCCCGAAGCGGTCGAGGCCACCGTGACGTTGTTCCTGCAAAACGCCACGGCGCATTTCAGCGGCCAAGCCGTGCTGACGCCCGTGTTGGACGCGCAGGCCGAAGCCGCCTGATCGCGGGCTTAGTGCGAGAACATGATCGGCACGGTCATGCTCTTCAGGATAGAGGCGGTGGCCCCGCCCATCGCCCATTCGCGGAACTTGCTGTGGCCATACGCGCCCATGACGATCAGGTCGGCGCTATGGTCGGCCGCGGCGTTCAGTATGGTGCTGCCCACCCCCACGCCCTTGATGTCGCGGCGCACGTGGTCGGGCGCCGGCATGCCCTGAGCGACGCAGTAGGTGGCCAGGTCTTCAAACGGCACCGCTTCGCCTTTTGACGAGGCGCCGCCTTCGTCCATGGTCAGCACCACCAGGTGCGACGCCAGACGCAACGCAGGCGCGGCGTCGGCCAGCGCGCGAGCGGCTTCACGGCTGCCGTCCCAGCACACCAGCACGCGGTTGCCCACAGTGGAAAATTCGCCGCTGGAAGGCAGCACCATCACGGGGCGGCCCGCGGTCAGCAACATCTGTTCGACGAATTCGGTTTCGTGTGCGGCTTCCACGTCGTCCGGGTTGAACTGGCTGACGATGACAAGGTCGCTCGTGCGGGCGTAGAGCGCCACGCTGGCGCTGGGCGAGGCCTCTCCGGCGCGCACCACAGCTGGCACATCGGCCGCGGCGGCCGCTTCCAGGAATGCGTTCTGAACCGCGCCCCGATTCTGCGCCTGGATTTCCTTCATCACGCTCAGCGTGCGCGACATCAGCACGGACTCGCCGTAGTAATACTGTGGCGGCGCGGCGCTGGCGTAGATGCCGACGAGCTCGGCCTTGTGGCGCTTGGCGAGCGACAGCGCCAATGCCGTGCGGCGGGTGCAATCGAATCCGTGGTCCAGATGGACGGAAATGCGGCGATACATGGCGGCCTCCTTAGTAAGCGTTCCATGTCTGCATGGTTGCGCTTATCACCGAGGCCGCTATTGATGCGTATCAAGCCGTCTTGATATAGCCGGCGCTGGCGCAAGGGATCGCCTGGCTCGGGGGCAGGTTTGGCTATCGCGCGGGTTCTTTTTCGATGCGGTCCCGCAGTTGCCGCACCTGGCGCGCCTGCTGGGCGATGCGGTCCAGCGGCCCGGCCAGCGCCGGGTCGGCCGCTGCAATGGAGGGCGGCACCGCCAGTTGGCGTGGTGGCGCGTCCTCGGCGCCGTCCTGCGGATGCAGGGCATGCGCCAGTACCAGACCGTAATCGCGTAGCGCGTCCGCAGCCAGCGCCTGCGCGGGAAGCGCTGGCTGGATTTCCAGTACGGTGCCTGCCGCGGTGATACGCCGCATGGCGTTCAGCAAATTCACGGCGGTGTCCACGTTGCGGTCGCGATGCACGGGGTTTTGCTGCAAGCGTTGCAACGACGCTTCGGCATTGTCGGCAGACAGGCAGGCCAGGCGGCGCAGGCCGACGATATCCGGCGTGTCGAGCTCGCCGCTTTTCTGCCGGATCAGCGCCAAGGCGTAGGCGGCGTGGCGTTCCAGGGCGCGGGTCAGGGCGCCTGCCAGTTGGCGGGGTTCTTTTTCCGGCCACACCAAAAAGCCCACCAGTAATGCCAGGATGCCGCCCAGCACGCTGTTGAACGCGCGCAGCGCGGCCAGCATGGGTTCATAGATATCCGGCTGCTGAATATGGCTGACCAGCACGAATTGCGACGTCAGAAAGAACGTGAACAGGGCGTAGTGGATGGTGCGCGCGGCGAATGTGCCCAGCGCGATGGGCAGCACGGCCAGCGCAACCGACAACGGTGTGCTTAGCAACAGGCCCAATAACGACGCGCCAATGGCGCCCGCCACGCTGCCGATGACGCGTTCGACGGTGCGCTGCCAGGTGGTGGCGAAGTACGGTTGCAGGATGAACACCAGCGTCAACGACATCCAATAGCCATGGTTGACGGCGAACGTCTTGGACAAGGCCACGGCGATGGTCGCGCCGATGCCTACCCGCAACGCATGTCGGAACGCATCGGATTCAACGCCCAGGTTCTGGCGCAACGTGCGCCAGGCCTGACGCGCGCGGCTGCCCACGGCGGGGCCTTGCGCGGGCGCGGCAGGGGCGTCGCCCTGGTCGAACAGCGCCTGCATCACGGATTGCGCGGTGTGCAGCAGGCGGTCCAGCACAGGCACCACGGTGGCCAGATCAGGCGCGTACGCCATGGCGCCGCCGCGTAAGTCGTGCAGGCCCGCGCTGTAATGGGCCAGCCGTTCACGCAGGCACTCCGCCTGCTTGGCGTCGCTGACGTCGGACGTGCTGGCGATGGCGTTGCAGACGCTGGCGTAGCGGTGCAACGCATGGGACAAGTGCGCGCCGGCGCTGCGGCCCAGCCAGCGCGGCGCGTTGGATTCCAGCAGGTCCGCCGCCGCAACCAGGGCAATGAAGCTGTCTTCCGCGCTGTCCAGTAAATACATCAGCTGATGCGCGCGGGCGCGCCGAGACGGGCGCGCGTCCTGCACTTCGCGGATACGAACGCGGGCGGCTTCCAAGGCCGCGCGCTGGGCGCTGCGCTGGGGCTTGGTGACGGCCGTCCAGGCTTGCGGCCCGGCGGCGGGCGTCAGGCCGGAATACATGCGCGCCAGCGCGTCGGCAAAATCGGCCAGGCCGCGATAGCAATGCGCAACGGCATGGGTGGCGTCCTTCCAGGGGCGGCGGCGCCAGACCAGCGCCGTCATCAGAATGGCCCAGACGGCGCCGGCCAGAAAGAACAGCGTGTACGACAGGCTTTCCGCGAGTGTCGGCGCGGGTAACTCGGCGGCGACGACGAAGCCGGCCGACAACAGCGTGCCGACAATGGCGGCCGCCGGCCCCAGCACGCGCAGCAGTCCGCCAAAGGTGCAGCAGATGAATGTCAGCGGCAACAGCAGCCATAGATGCCCGGCGCTGGCGCTGGCCAGGAAACAGAAGAGGGCGCCAATCAGCCCCAACGCCAGCATGGAACCGGCGCGTTGCCGCAGCGGGCCGCCGGGGTCGCCGAAGCAGGCCCAGAACGCCGCGATGGCGGTCCAGCCCAGGCGCGGTTCGTGCGCCAGCACGGCGAGAATGACAGGGGCCGCGCTGATGGCGGCGGCTTGCAGGGCGTCCAGCCACAGGACGTTGCGCAGCGATGCGCGCCAACGGGAAAGCAGATTCGTCACGCTGATCTTGAAGCAGCAATTAGGCCCAAAGGCCGAAAGACGCAAACCCTACCATGTCGACAAGGCGTGTGCGTGGACGTCGCCATAACGTATGGTTACATCCATGTGTCCTTACGACATCATTTGTGCAAAATTGGCTGGAACAATTGCGCAACATGGCATAAAAAAGCACTAGCGGTTCAGCGCGCCGAATTATTCGTCGGCGCGCTTGCGGTAAGCCCGAAGTGAATACTCATGTCCCAATGTGCCTCTATCTGCGCCCGGACAGCGCAGGCCATCTATCAGAGGCGCGCGAGGAGCGTAGACATGACGCCGAATCACGAGGCTTCCACGAGCTCGGTGGTCAGCGATGACGAAATCGCGGCCATGGTGGCAGGTAAAGAGGGATTGCGGGTGCTTTTGCAGCCGCAGATGGATTTGCTGACCGGCAAGATCGTGTCGGCTGAAGCACTGGCGCGATGGCAGCATCCCCGCTTGGGGCTGGTCATGCCGGCTGAATTCATCCCCGCCATCAACCGCATGGGCCTGGACAGGCATTTGTTCGAACGCGTTTGCCTGCGAGTCATCGACATGCTGTTGACGATGCGCCGCGCTGGCGTGGCCGTGCCGATTGCCGTCAATGCGCCCGCCACCACCTTGTCAGATGAAAACGCCGTGAATTTTTTGCTTGACCGCATTCGCGCGGCCGAGCTGCCAGCGTCTTTGGTGCGTATCGAACTGACCGAAGACGAACCCATCAAAGAATTGGATGTGCTCCGCGCCTCGCTGTTGAAGCTGGAAGAGGCGGGCTGCGAGGTCAGCCTGGACGACTTTGGCACTGGCCACGCGTCGCTCAAGCTGCTGTCGGCCATTCCGTTGTCTGAAGTGAAGATCGACCAATATTTCGTCACCCGCATGCGGCGCAGCGCCGTGGCGTTCGAAGTCTTGCGCTCGGCGGCCGAACTGGCTACCCGCATGGGCTGGCGCGTCGTCGCCGAAGGCGTGGAAAATGTGGCCGACGTGCCTGCCTTGCGCGCCGCGGGCTGCCGTTACGGGCAAGGCTATGCACTAGGCCGCCCGATGCCGCTGGACGCGCTGATGCTGCGCCTGCGCAGCCAACGCGACGGTGTCGAGCCGTTGTCAGCGCCGGCCAGTTACGCCTCGTCCTGGCTCGAGGCCTTTGACGGCAGCGAAGCCGAACCGGTCGCGCCGTCCCACGTCGTCACACAGTAAGCCTCAGCGCTTGCCAGCCGGGCGGTAATTTTTACCGGCTTGAGCTCGCTCGTCACCCCGTGGAAACGGGGACGCTAAAAACCCCATTCCTTTACCGCCTCTGGACGGCGCTTGGGCACGTCAGTTGCTACCCCTGGTATAGCGGAGTCCTTTCCGCCTACTAGGAGACTCGTAATGTCCAACCAGAATCAGCCGGACCAGCAAAAGCAGCCCCAAAAGCAACAGGCCCAGGAAAATCCCAAGGACCGCAACCAGCCGGGTCAGCAGCCCGGTCAAGCCGGCCAGACCGCCGACAAGGGCCAAGGGCAAGCGGGCCAAAATCCGGGCCAGCAAAACAAGACCCAACGCTAGCATCCTGATCGCGCCTTGAGTCCGCATACCGGCAGCGCGTATCCCGACGGCCTCGTCCGTGCCAGCAAGCGCGGACGGGGCCGTTTGCATTGGGGACGGCTTAGCTGCCATCATCCTTTTTGGCCATTGAAACTTGCCGCGCGATCTCTGACGATGCGCTGTTGACCTTGCACCTATTCACCCCCATCCATCCAGGAACTCTATGAGCACGAACGCCGTTGCGCCTCGCCAGCGATCCGCCTTGGGCACCACGATGGGGGTGCTGCTTGTGCTGATTGCGCTGGCTGCCGTGCTGGCGTTCGCGGCAACCTGCATTGTCGAGCAGCGTATTGCGGGCATGCTCGGGCCGCGCGGCGAGGTCGCTGACATCCAGGTGGGATTTCGCCAAGTCGTGCTGACGAACGTCAACGTGCCCGGCTCGGCCAATCAGACCGCCGTGCGCGCAGCGCGCGTAGTGCTGGAGCCGGAGTGGTCCGCCTTCTTGCGGCATGAAGCGGTGTTCAAGTCGGTGGTGGTGGAGGGGTTCGATTTTTCGGTGATACGTGGCGCGGACGGCGACATGCAGATTGCCCCCGCCTTGCAAACCGCACTGCACTCGGGCGACGGCGGCGATGGTAAATCGCGGCGGCCCATGCCGATCCACATGGGTGAGCTCATTCTGCGCGATGGCCGCCTGGATTATCTGGACGCCGCAGTCGCCAAGCCCCCGCATCGCATCCCCTTCAAAAATGTGCAGGCCCGGTTGAGCCCGGTCGCAATCCCGGGCGAAGGCACGCAAAGCGACTTTGAATTCAACGGCGTCGTGGAAGACAACCGCAACGGCGAATCCACGGTCCGTGCGCAGGGCTGGCTGGTCGTGGGCAGCACGGACGCCGATATGAAGGTGGCCGTGCGCAATATGGATATCCGCCATGCCGCGCCGTACTTATCGGCAAACGGCGCCGGTACGCTGACGGGCGGCGTCATGGATCTGGACATGACCACCAAGATCGCCAAACGCGAACTGCGCGCCTCAGGCACGGTGGCGTTGCGCAGTCTGCAATTCAGTGGCGATGGCTCGCTGTTTTCGTTGCCGCGCAAAGCGGTGTTGACCGCCATGAAGGACAAGTCCGGCGTGCTGCGCTTCGAGTTCGCATTGCGCGGCAGCCTGGACAACCCCAAATTCTCGGTGACGCGCGGCTTCGCGGCGCAAGTGGCGCGGGGCTTCGGGCGTGCGATCGGTATCGGCGCTGAAGGCGCGGCGGAAGGGGTGAGCGGCGCGGTCAAGGAACTGGGCGACGCCCTATCGGACATGCTCAGCCCCTGAAGTGCGGCGCGGGCCGCATGAGCAAATGAGGAATCGGCATTTCCCGGCGCTGGGGCGCAGACCTATCATCGGCAGCTTGTCTTATCCGAACTGCCGAGCCGCCCCATGCGCACCCCGTCCCAGCTGTCCCCCTCGTCATCGCACCCGTTGCTGCGGATCGAGAACCTGACGGTAGACCTGCCGCCGGGCGCCGACCGTCAACATGCGTTGAAAGACGTATCCCTGACGATCAACGCTGGCGAAATCCTTTGCGTGGTGGGGGAAAGCGGATCGGGGAAATCGCTGACCGCGGGCGCCATCCTTGGCCTGCTGCCACAGGACGTGCGCGCGAGCGCCGGCCAAATTGTGTGGCAGGGCGAACATGATCTGTTGCGTCTGCCTGCCGAGGCCATTCGGCGTTTGCGCGGCCAGGGCATTGGCATGATCTTCCAAGAACCGATGACGGCGCTGAATCCGCTGCGCACCATCGGCGACCAGATTGCCGAGGTGTTTCGCACGCACACCCGCCTGGGCCGCGCCGAGATCCGCGCGCGTACGCTGGCCCTGCTGGAGTCGGTGCGGCTGCCCGAGCCGGCGCAGGCGCTGGAGGCGTACCCGCACGAATTGTCGGGCGGACAACGCCAACGCGCCATGATCGCGATGGCGCTGGCGCTGGAGCCCGCGCTGCTGATCGCCGATGAACCCACGACCGCGCTGGACGTCACGACGCAGGCGCAGATTCTGCATTTGATCCATGACCTGCAACGCCGCAAAGGCACGGCGGTGCTGTTCATCACGCACGACTTTGGCGTCGTGGCCGAGATCGCTGACCGGGTGGCCGTGATGCAGCGCGGCGTGCTGGTGGAAAGCGGCACGGCTGAACAAGTGCTGGAGCACCCGCGCCACCCGTACACCCGTGCGCTGATCGCTGCCGTGCCCCCGTTGGAACCGGCCGCGGCAAGAGCGGGCGGCGTCGACGATGCGCCGGTTATTCTCAGCACCGACGCGCTGTCGAAGACTTACCGCAAGCGCGGCTGGCTGGGTCGAGCGGGCCGCGTAACGCATGCGGTCGACGGCGTGTCCATCACGCTGCGCGAAGGCGGCACCTTAGGCATTGTGGGGGAAAGCGGGTCTGGAAAATCCACGCTTGCGCGAACCTTGCTCGGCCTGGTGCCGCCCGACGCAGGCGCCATCACGCTGGCGGGCAAACCGTTGGTGTTCAAGGGCGGGAGCGCAAAGCAGGAGCATGCCCGGCGCGTGCAGATGGTGTTCCAGGACCCGTATGGCTCATTGAACCCGCGTCAGCGCGTGGGTGAAATCGTGGCGCAAGGCCCGATGGTGCACGGCACGCCTCGGCGCGAAGCCATGGCGCGCGCCGCCGAATTATTTGAACTGGTGGGATTGTCGGCAGACGCCATCCGCCGTTACCCGCACGAATTCTCAGGCGGGCAACGCCAGCGCGTGGGCCTGGCGCGCGCGCTGGCGATGCAGCCGCGCGTGCTGATTGCGGACGAACCCGTTTCGGCGCTGGACGTGTCGGTGCAAGCGCAGGTGCTGGCCTTGCTGGCGCGGCTGCGCGACCAGTTGGGCTTGTCCATCGTCTTCATCACGCACGACTTGCGCGTGGCCGCCCAGGTGTGCGACCACATCGCGGTCATGAAGAGCGGCCGCGTGGTGGAATCGGGCGTGTGCGCCGACGTATTCCGCCAGCCCGCCCACCCCTATACGCAGGCCTTGCTGGCGGCGGTGCCGGGCAAGAAGTGGAACCCAGCTGAAGTCGCTCTGCGCCTGGCCGCCTGAAGCTGAACCGTCTGCATCCAAATCGTCTTAGTGCGCGCCCGGCGCTGCCGGCGCGCCGTGCTTGCCGACCAGTGTCGCGCTGGCTTCATTCAGCCCGATGACGTCCACGTTCCGGCCCGCACGGCGCAGCTTGGCCACGGTTTTCTCCAGGGCGTCCACGGCGGAGATGTCCCAGAAGTGCGCGGCCGACAGATCCATTACCACCGTCTTGACCGGCTCATGAAAGTCGATGGTGGCGGCGAACCGGCTGGCCGATGCAAAGAAGACCTGCCCGGCGTAGCGGTACGTGCGCGTGGCGCCGTCTGCCGACAGGTGCGACGTGACGTTCAGCATGCGCCTGACCTTGCCGGCAAAGAACAAACCGCTCAACACCACGCCCGTCAACACGCCCCGGGCCAGATCGTGCGTCCAGAGCACCACCAGCACGGTCGCCAGCATCACCACCGATGACTGCCACGGATGCGAGCGCAGGTTGCGAAACGAGCGCCAGTTGAACGTGCCGATCGACACCATGATCATCACCGCCACCAGCGCCGGCATCGGAATGCGGGCCACAAGCGGCCCCAGCACCACAATCAGGAACAGCAGGAACGTGCCTGCCACGAAGGTGGACAAGCGCGTGCGTCCGCCCGAACGCACGTTGATCACCGACTGCCCGATCATGGCGCAACCGCCCATGCCGCCCAGAAAACCCGTGACGATATTGGCGATGCCCTGGCCCTTGCATTCACGGCGTTTGTTGCTGGGGGTATCGGTCATGTCATCGACGATTTGCGCCGTCATCATGGATTCCAGCAAGCCCACGGCCGCCATCGTCACCGAGTAGGGCAGGATGATGCGCAGCGTGTCCAGCGTGAACGGCACGTCGGGAATCATGAACGAGGGCAGGGCCGAGGGCAGCGCGCCCATGTCGCCCACCGTGTTGACGTCCAGCCCGCCGTAGATCGACACCGCGGTCATGGCGATGATGGCCACCAGCGGCGACGGCACCGCCGTGGTCACGCGCGGCAGCAGGTAAATGATGGCCAGCGCGACCGCGATCATGGCGTAGGCCACCCAGGTGACGCCGGTCAGTTGCGGCAATTGCGCCATGAAGATCAGAATGGCCAGCGCGTTGACAAAGCCCGTCACGACGGAGCGCGACACGTATTGCATCAGCAAGTCCAGCCGCAAGAAGCCGGCCGCGATCTGCACGACGCCCATCAGCACGGTGGCGGCGAACAGGTAGCCGATGCCGTGCTCGCGCACGAGCGGGGCAACCAGCACCGCAACCGCCGCTGTGGCCGCCGAGATCATGCCCGGGCGGCCGCCCGTGAAGGCGATGATCAACGCAATGGAAAATGAGGCGTACAGCCCGACGCTGGGGTCGACGCCGGCGATGATGGAAAAGCCGATGGCTTCGGGTATGAGGGCCAGCGCGACAAGCACGCCAGACAGAATGTCGCCGCGCGGATTGGACATCCAGCTGCGGCGAAGCTGCGACAAAAAAGACATGTGTGGGCTCGGAATGCGTCCGAGATCGCTTGGAGTTGTCCGAGGGATAGGCGCCCGGCCGAGCCACCCGGCATGCCGGGTCCACGAGGACCGCGATGTCGGTCCGCCACCTCCGTTGCAGAGGCGGCGGGCGGAATTGTACACCCCGTCGTACCGGCGGAAGCGGCCAGGGAGGCCCCGCCCCGCGCCCGACCTGCTTCTGTTGTCAGGCGGGGTGCTGGCGGTACTTAGAAGCGGTAATTCGCGCTGAGCTCCACGCGCCGGCCTTCACCCACCAGCCATTGCGTCTGGTTGTAGTAAGCGGTTTCCGCGTACTGGCGGTCAAACACATTGAAGGCGCGCAGCGCCAGGGTGAGGTCACGGCGGGGGTCCCATTGCAACGCCAGGTTGGTGGTGGTGTAGCCCGCCATTTCCAAGCGGTTGGCCGCGTCCGCATAGCGCTTGCCCACGTACCGCACGCCCGCGCTGGCCGTCCATTGCGGCGCGAACTTCCAGCTGAGCCAGGCGTTGGCCACGCGCTCCGGCACATCGGTCGGCACATTGCCGTTGCGCGAGACCGACACGCCGCCCACCGATTCGTTGAAGTCGTCATAGCGCGCGCGCA
>Ga0256899_1000495_pt1 | contig 13671 bp, 8 predicted proteins | sample MC6MC0687MT_FD_190202 | JGI IMG/M metagenome (GOLD analysis project Ga0256899, IMG submission 190202) | Metatranscriptome of enriched soil aggregate microbial communities from Iowa State University, Ames, United States - MC6-MC0687-MT... | ecosystem: Environmental > Terrestrial > Soil >...
ATTTTTCCGAGCCATTTAAACCATAGGCAAATTCCGCAAAGTATTTATTGTCGAAATCATAGGTTAGACGTCCCGAGTTACCCATATTGCGTTCGGGTAAGGTTTCGTAAATGGAGTTGCTATTTCCGGATGTCAGCAATTTTTCCTCGATCATACCTACGGTCATGGCGCCTAAGTTGTGATTACCAAAACTACGGTTCCAGTTAAAACGAGCCTCGAAATAATAATTGGAGCTGGCATCTCTTTTGGGCTCTACATCGCCCAGCGTTGCTCGACCTGTTGTCGGGTTGAGACTATAGAGACTGTATTCGCCTGTAATCTGGTTGTAATTTTCCAGATCGTAATAAAAGGGATCATAGCTCCTGGTACCAGCATATTTGCTCCAAGTTGTCACCGAAGCCCGGCCTTGGAGTTTCAGACCCGGTGTCAGAAAAGCCAGATCCTGCATCAAGGTAGCCTGCGCTGTGATAGTATTTTCATTACGGTCTTCATAACCCCGCACCATCTCGGCATAGGGATTGTTTTTGAGTGATCCTGTTACAAAGGTGTTTCCAAATAAAGTGTGTTGCGCAAATTCGTTTTTGGCATCAGGGGAAAACACTGCCGGAAAATCAACAGGATTGCTGTTCATGACCATCCGGAAGATATCGCTTGCCGATCTGAAAGGCCCGTTATAACGCTCAAACCGACCTTGGATCCGGGTGTCTAAGGTGGTCGTTTTTGTCAGTTTAAAGATCACATTTGACCGAATAAAAAAACGATTGATATTGATATTATTATTGAAATTATTTCGATCATCGACTTTAAGCAAGCCAGACTCTTTATCAAAACCACCTGATACATAGTATGTCGCGACCTGTCCACCACCGCTGAGATTGACATTGGCTTTGGTATTGACTGTATAGTTCTTGAGCAGGGTATTGTACCAGTCAATATTAGGGAAGATCATGGGATTTTCGTTATCTATAGTCGACTGTATTTTCTGCTGGGAATAATAAGGACCAAGAATAGGATCTCTGGTCATGCGCGCCTCATTATAGAGTTTCATGTAGTCAATACCATCAACCATTTTAATCATTCGAGTCGGTGATGCGGTATTGACATCTACACGGGCATTCAATCCTACAGGACCCTCTCTTCCCGCTTTGGTCGTGACCATGATAATACCATTCGCACCACGGGCTCCATAGAGTACGGTTGCTGAGGCATCTTTTAATATGGAGAAGCTTTCAATATCATCTGGCTGCATCCGGGCGAGATTGTCAGCGGTAGATTCAAAACCGTCAATTAGGATCAATGGGGAAGCCTGATAGCCGAATGTTGTTACCCCTCGGACGAAGAACTGGGCATTATCTGCACCCGGTTCGCCTGAGTTCTGAAAGGAAATCACACCGGGTATGCGCCCCGCGAAGGCGCTAGTGAGGTTGGTTGCCGGAATTCTCAACTCCGAAGCTTTTACAGTGGTAATGGCACCAACTACTGTTGCTTTTTTCTGCGTTCCGAAGGCGACGACGGTAACTTCATCAAGACTCTTTCCATCATCGTATAATAATACTTCAATAATGTTCTGTGGACCGATGACACGGGTTTCATCTTTCTTTCCCACAAACTTAAAGATTAGGCTGTCGCCCACAGTACCGGAGAGCTGAAACTCTCCATTCGCGTTGGTCTTCGTTAGCGGAACCCTGTTCTTGAGAATGGTAACGCCTTCGATTTTTTCTCCATTTGATGCATCTTTCACAATACCGGTAAGCTGCTTTTGAGCAAAAGACAGCATGGGTAGGGTAAAGAGCAATAGGAAAAGAAACAGTTTTTCTTTTCGTTTTTGCATAATGTTAGGTAATTAGGTGAATTAATTGGTTTATTTACTTTTGGGAAGATTACGCATAATGCGCTCATCAATTCTTCCTTTTTAAAGACAAGGAGCCCCCAAGACAGGAGTTGCCCTAAAAAAATAAAAATGGTTTAAGTTTGTTTAAATAATTTGGTTATTTCTTCTTATTCAGGTTTTCTGTACAGCCTTGACTGTCTGTTTTAGCTAGTTCCCTAATTAGCTAAAACAGGGTGTAATAGTAAATGAATGCGTTATTTTTTTGCATAAAGGTTAGGTTTTAGATTATACAAATTGGTTGTTTTCAAACTGAAAGTATAAGAACTGTTGATCTTATTTTTACTTTCATTATTGCTATAACGATTTAAGCAAGATATTGTTTGGAAAAAATTAAATTAAATGAAAAATATTACCAAAAAAAACTTCGAAACAATTTGTTTCTCTGATCGTATTGTTAGGATTGGTATAAGTAGGAGAAGAAAGAGGAGGGTATCGATAGACAACGGAATAGCGAAGCTATTCCGTTGCTAGCCTTGGAAATGCTTATGAAGATATTGTTCTGTTAATTCCAATCTATACGCCAGCGATTGCGTCATGGATACCTAATATAACGCCTACTACAAGCCCCAAGAAATTAAATCCGATGGTGATGATGGCTATGATCCCGATAAACTTATAATGTTTTTTTAGAGCCTCGAGGCAGAGTTCGAGCTGGATGCTATCGCGATTTTCGACTGCTTTTTTTGCTTTGGATCCAAAATTATAGAGGAAATAGATCGGGAGACAGGAGAAAGCCATCATCAGCAGGTAAAGTATGCCGAACGTTGATATCGTACCGGCTGAGATATATTCACCTTGATCTAATGATAGTGCACTCGCTCCGAACATCAAACTAATCATGGTTATGGCCGATAACCCAATAAGGATAAAACAGAGAATGGCCAAAAAATTGGCCCATTTAGCTGCTGAAGCTAAGAAGGAAAGTCCCGCTGGAGACAATTTAATGTCTGCGGGTTCCTGAAAAGAAGAATTTTGAATACCGACTTCCATGAAAAAAGTTGAATTATAAAGGTGTGCGAATTTCTAAAAAGTTCTCCGTTTTTTAAAACAGATTTTTATAGAAAACCAGTTCGCTCGGACAATAGTTTCTAATTTTTAAATAAATACAAGGCGTAGTAGCGCAATTGCTACAAAAAACGAGTTGATCAATAAAATTCTCGCTTGATAGAAAGTTAATGAATTTTTTTCGAAAAGTTCAAGTACGCAAAGGAAGAATGTTGTTACAAATAAGTCGGAGGGATTGACTGTGGAAAACTATTTTATATAGAGTTGGTTCTTTGGAAATGGTGGTTTAAAAGGTGTTATAACGTTTTTTTTATTAAAAAATTATGTGCGAAAGTACGGATTTTCGAATAGATGGAAGGAAGTAGATGTGCTATAGTATGTTAAGTTTATATTAAGTCCTTTGTTATTTGAAATCTCTTAGTAATTTTGCTTAACATTTTTTAACAAATCACATTATATGAAAAGATCTTTACTCTTTTTCGCTCTTGTAATGGCCAGTTATGGTGCTGTACAAGCTCAGGTCACGACAAGTAGCGTTACAGGTATTGTAAAAGAAGCGAACGGCAGTCTAACTTCGGGAGCTACTATCAAGGCAACGCATGTGCCATCGGGAACAGTTTATACTGGATCTGCAAATGCTGCTGGAAGGTTTAACTTAGCAAATATGCGGGTTGGGGGACCTTATAAAATTGAAGTAACTTATGTAGGACAAGACCCAATTATTTATAATGATGTTTATTTGCAGTTAGGGCAACCTTTTGTATTGAATCCTGTATTTGCGGATAAGAATACTACTTTAGAGGAAGTAACTGTTACTGCCCGTAGAGGTGCCACAAAAACTGGGGTATCTACTATTGTAAGTAGAAAGAAAATTGAGGAAATGCCTGCTATTTCCAGAAGTATTACGGATTTAACAAAATTAAATCCACAGGCAAACTCTCAGGGTGACGGTTTTTCGTTTGCTGGTAGAAACAGCTTATTCAACTCGTTGACCTTGGATGGTGCACAAATGAACAATGCATTTGGTTTGTCATCTTTACCGGGAGGTCAGACAAATGCACAGCCGTTTTCATTAGACGCGATTGAGTCTATTCAGATCAACCTTTCGCCATATGATGTGAAACAAGGTGGATTTACAGGAGCAGGTGTCAATGCGATTACAAAATCAGGTACCAATACAGTGACCGGATCTGCCTATTGGTATTTTAAGAATCAAGATTTACAAGGTTATAAAGTTGATGGTGAAAAATTAGCTAAAACAGAAAGTTATAAAAATAATCAATTGGGTTTTAGTGTAGGCGGCCCAATTATTAAGAATAAGTTGTTTTTCTTTTTGAACGGTGAAACTACCAAAAGAACTACGCCTGGCTCAAACTTTTTAGCCAATAGAGGTACAGGGGCAGCAAATGAGTCACTTGTAAAGGCTTCGGATTTGGATTTGGTTCAGAAAACTTTAATGGAGCAATTTGGTTATGATCCGGGAGTTTACGAAGGATTTAATAATGATCAAAAAGCAAATAATATTACTGCAAAAATTGACTGGAATATTAATGAAAAACATAAGTTTACACTCCGTTATAATCACTTAGATTCTTACAGAGATATTAACCCGAGCACATCCAATAGTAATAGTGGACGTGGGCCTAGTACAACATCCTTGATTTTCTCTAATCTCCGTTATCGTCAAAATAACAATATTAATTCCATTACTGCGGAGTTAAACTCTACATTTAATAGTAAGTACGCGAATCAGATTCAGGTTGTTTATTCGGCATTTAGAGATTTCCGTGACCCTAAAGGCAGTCTCTTTCCAACAGTGGATATTGAGAATGGTTCTGGTGCTAATTACATTTCTTTTGGTTCAGAACCTTTTTCAATCCTAAATAAGCTAGATCAAAATCTATTTAGTATCACCGATAACTTTAATATTTTTGCTGGAACCCATACCTTTACTTTTGGAGGGTCATTAAGCTATCAAAAATTTAGCAATTCTTTTGCTCAATTTATGAATGGTCAGTTCCGTTATAAAAATATGGACGATTTTATTGCCGCTGCTAAAGGTGATAAAACAGCACTTCCTACACAATATCAATTAACCTATTCGGTAGTTCCTGGTAATGAAAGACCATCAGCTGATTTTAGTATGATGCCGATTGCTCTGTATGCGCAAGATGAATGGTTTGTGAAGCCAAACTTTAAATTAAGTTATGGTATCAGAGCAGATATTCCAGTATATACCACGGATCTCGTAACGAATGAGAAAGTTCTTGGTATGACCTTCGCGAATGGAGAGAAATTAGATGTATCCCGTTTACCGAAAGCCAGAGTATTGGTGTCACCAAGAGCAGGATTTGATTGGGATATTAGACAAGATCGGTCATTTGTATTACGTGGCGGAACGGGGATCTTCACAGGGGGAGTACCGGGCGTTTGGTTAACCAATCAGGCTGGTCAGACGGGTATGACATTTGGTAATATTCTTGAAAATAAAGGTACGATAAATAGACCATTTAATCCAGATCCTAATGCATACTTACCGGCCGACCGCCAGAATCCGGCGACCTATGAAATTGATGTGACTTCACGAGATTTTAAAATGCCACAAATCTGGCGTTCGAATCTGGCTGTAGAGTATAGCTTGCCATGGGATCTGAAGGCTACTTTAGAAGGGATTTACACCAAATCTATTAATGAAGTGTATCATCGGGATGCAAACCTAACAGATCCAAAAGGAAGATTTACTGGTACTGGTGATACAAGAGCATATTGGTTGGCAACAGATAATGCCAGACAAATCAATCCATCTATTACACGCGCTATTGTATTGGATAATACTTCCAAAGGAAATGCATATAGTATTACTGCGCAATTGGAGAAACGTTTTGGCAAATATGGGGATGCGATGATTGCCTATACCCATAGTAGTGCAAAAGACATCACATCGAATCCAGGTTCGCAAGCAAACTCCGCTTTTGCAGGAAATGCAATTGTAGACAATCCAAATAGTCCAGTTTTAGCATATTCGAGTTTTGTTGTTAGAAATCGTATCATCGCAGCAGTAAATGTGAACTTCAATATTACTCCTCAATTGCCTACTAGAATTGGTTTAGTCTATGAAGGAAGACCGTATGGGGATGTCTTTGGAGCAACAAGATATAACTATGTAGTTAGTGGTGATATCCTTAATGCAGATAGACGCTTCTCTAACGCTTTAATGTATGTGCCTAAAGATCGCGCCGATATAGCCTTAGTTGATATCAAGGAGGTTGCTGGTAAAACTAAAGCTGAAACCGCAGACGCACAATGGGCAAGACTTGATGCCTATATTAGCCAAGACAAATATTTAAGCACAAGAAGAGGGCAATATGCAGAAAGAAATGGTGCGGAGTACCCTTGGATGAATCGTTTCGATATTCGGATTATGCAAGAACTATCTAAAGTGTTGAAAACAAAAGATAATCACAGATTGCAAGTTTCCTTTGATATTATCAATGTAGGTAACTTATTGAGTAGCAAATGGGGTGTTACAAAAACACCTAATATTACAAACTTTATGCAATATCAGGGTGTAACTGACAATAAACCTACGTATACTGTTAGTCAAAATCTTAAAGAGCAGACGTTTAGAAATAATACAGGTATAGATTCTAGATATCAAATGCAATTAGGTATTCGTTATATCTTCAATTAATACTAAGACAATATTTCTTAGAAAAATGCCTCCAGAAGTCTTTGGAGGCATTTTTTTATGAGTGAATAATATGTTTTTGCTGTAAGCAACATAAAGAGGATAGTCTTCCTTCTTTCTATAGTTGCTTGTTAAAAATTCTCGGAAAATATGTTTCTTTTATCCGTATGGATTTAAGCGTTAATCCGATATCAGGATTAATCTGTAAATTATTTAATCTTAGATCATTTCCATCCACATTGAATATTCCAGAGGCCCTGAGTTAGACTCCGTGTAGTTATTTATTGATCCATAAACTGAAATGTATGTCTTTTGAGAGAAAAGTCTAAATTTTATATCGCGTACTGGCTGGTAATAACTTGGAGCTATTATGGTCTTATCGAAAAGATTAAGTATAAAGCCGAAGTGGTCGGTATAAATCTTATTGGTGAATAGTAGTTTTAAAAGAACGCGCGAGTTATGTATAACTACAAAACCAAATCCGGGACTTGGGAAATGCCGAATGTGTTAGAAAACTGGAATTATTTGATCGAATAAATTTGGTTGGCAGGTTATAGTGCTTCACTTTATATTCACCATTGCTTCGCCCCTCGCTCGTACCATCTTCGGCATGCTCTAATATATTCTCTACCTATTCTCCACTGATTCCCTACTTATTATATAGGGAATCAGTGGAGAATGAGTAGGGAAAAGTAAGGTGATAGGCGAATAAGGGGCGAAGCGGTTCCGAATGAGTACTGAAGAGAGGGGAAACAATTGGTGGAAAATTTTATCGCACTAACTTCCTGCTTTCTTTGTCATTTTTCCTGACCTCATTCACTCCTTAATCCACTTTTGATCCACTTTTGGTCTACATTTTTCCTACTGTTGGCCTACTAGAGTAGGCCAACAGTAGGAAAAATGTAGGAAGGCAGTAGGTGAAACTTAAAACGAAGCTAGGAAATTATAGGAGGAAAGTGTTTGTTGAATCGGCGCTATCCCTTCGCTGCCGAAGAAATCGAAAAAACTTTAGTCATGTAGCCTGCTATATTAACCACCCGATTATTTTTTGATTATCGTTCGGTATTTATAATCTTTGTATAGATTATAACATACAGATTATGGGAAGTTCCCACGAGCAGTCTTTAGGTATAGCTTTGCCAAATATCATTCGGCATTATCCCATGGGAGATCAGGCGATTGTCCTTTCTTTTGGTGATACACTTTCCGAAGCGGTCAATACACAAGTTCGCAAGGTCGTGACCTGTATCGAAAACTGGTCGCAGCCAGGTATAATCGAGTATGTTCCGGCCTACACGACGATCACGATTTACTATGATCCACTGACGATTACCTATCAGGAACTATTAGCTGACCTTCAAACAATCGTACAAGATATACCCGATGATCCGAAATATAAGGGCGTAAAAAAGGAAATCCCGGTCTATTACAATGGGGATGATCTCGCTTATGTAGCCCAATATAATGGGGTGACGGAAGAAGATGTTATCCATATCCATAGTACCTCAGAATATCGGGTATATATGATCGGTTTTGTTCCTGGATTCCCCTATTTGGGCGGTATGGACAGCCGGATCGCGACACCGCGAAAAGAAGTGCCCCGCTTGAAGATCGAGGCTGGAGCGGTAGGGATAGCTGGACAGCAGACTGGGGTATATCCGATCGCGACACCCGGAGGCTGGCAGATCATTGGGCATACACCATTGCAGCTGTTTGACCTCAGCCGTGAAAAGCCATCTCTACTGGAAGTGGGGGATCTTGTGTGTTTTGTACCTATAGCTTATGATGAGTTTGTAAAACTAAAAACAGAGTCCTATGGGTATTAAGATCATCAAGGCGGGCATGTTGACTACGATACAGGACTTGGGACGTTATGGTCTACAGCGCTACGGTATGGCGGTTAGTGGGGCGATGGATAGCTATGCTTTACTTCTGGGCAACAGGATACTAGGGAATGCAGACAACGAAGCCGCAATAGAATGTACCGTCCTCGGACCGTCGATTTATTTCGAACAGACACAGCTGATCGTTGTGACAGGAGCGGACCTGTCGCCTAAGGTTGATGGTCAGCCATTACCGATGTGGAAACCTGTCCTGATTGAGGCTGGATCGTTGGTCTCCTTCGGGAGACCAAATTCGGGCTGCCGGTCTTATATTTGTTTTGGCGGTGGACTTGATATCCCCAAAGTAATGGGCAGCAGGTCGACTTATAGCAAAGGACAAATAGGTGGCTGGCAAGGTCGGCCACTCAAAGAACAGGATCGGATTGCCTTCAACCATCCCTATGACGGGGGAGAGGGATCATTCTCCTGGAGCATGGATCCCAGACTATACCCCGACCTTTCGGCTGAAGTCATTCGAGTGATGGATGGCCCACAGCGGGATCAGTTTGAAAGCGACTCACTGCAAAGCTTCTTTGCGGATGTATTTACGGTTAGCAAAAACTCGGATCGGATGGGGTACCGTCTACAAGCTAGTCCATTGCAATTAAAAGAAAAAAAGGAATTGTTGTCAACGGCCGTTACCTTTGGTAGTATCCAGGTACCTCCTGATGGCAATGCAATTATCTTAATGGCTGACCATCCGACCACAGGCGGTTATCCCGTCATTGGCCAGGTTGCTACTGTAGATCTTCCGCTCCTGGCGCAAAAGGGACCCGAGGATAACATCCGTTTTGAACGGATCGAACTGGATGAAGCCCAAAATTTATTGAAACAGCGGCAAATACAATTAATTAAATTGAAAAGAGCAATCGCATTGAAATATGAATAACCAACTGACTATAGATTTAAATTGCGATATGGGCGAGAGTTTTGGCGCTTGGACAATGGGCAATGATGAGGCGATAATGCCCTATGTTTCCGCTGTAAATATTGCCTGTGGTTTTCACGCCGGAGATCCTTCGACAATGATGAAAACCATTCAGCTAGCCCTGAAATATAATGTCAAAATAGGCGCCCACCCCGGTTTTCATGACCTGGTAGGTTTTGGGAGAAGGGAGGTTCAGACTACTGCCCGGGAAGTTTACGAACTGGTCGTCTATCAGATTGGTGCACTTGCAGCATGTGCCAAGGTACAACAGACAACATTACAACATGTGAAACCACATGGAGCCCTCTATAACATGGCGGCGCGAAAACCTGAATTGGCAGATGCCATTGCAACAGCGATCTACGCGATCGATCCAAACCTCATCCTATATGGTCTTTCGGACAGCGAATTGATTAAAGCTGGTCGGAACAAAGGGTTGAAGGTATATAGTGAGGTCTTTGCCGACCGCACTTACCAACAGGATGGCACATTGACAACAAGGTCGGATAAAAATGCGCTTATTCATGAACCTGAGCGAGCAGCAGAACAGGTGCTGCGAATGATCAGAACAGGAAAAGTGACTTCCCTACAAGGGCCGGAAGTGGATATCCAAGCCGATACCGTCTGCCTCCATGGCGATAGCCCAGAAGCCTTGCAATTTGCCAAGACAATCAACCAAACTTTACAAGACCACGATATACTGATCCGATGAAACAAAAAAATACTTCAGCGCTTATTGGCGCTGCATTGTTGATGGCGACATCGGCTATTGGCCCGGGCTTCCTGACGCAAACGACAGTTTTTACAAAATCGCTGGGCGCCAGCTTTGGATTCGTAATTCTGGTATCCATCCTAATTGATATCGGTGTTCAGTTGAATATCTGGCGTGTGATCGCCGTATCTGAAATGAGGGCACAGGATATCGCGAATAAGCTATTGCCCGGCTTGGGTGGTTTTATCTCGCTACTTATTATCCTCGGTGGCCTAGCATTCAATATTGGCAATGTCGCCGGAGCTGGATTGGGGTTGGAGGCACTCTTTGGTATAAATGTCATGACCGGGGCTTGTATCTCCGCATTCATTGCCATAGCTGTTTTTGTAAACAAACAGATCGGCAAAGCCATGGACCGTTTTACACAGCTTATGGGGGCAATTATGATATTGGCATTTATCTACATCACATTGATCTCTTCGCCGCCGTTGAGTGAGGCTGTACTGCGTACAGTTGCTCCAGCAAAGATCGACTTTGTTTCGATCATTACATTGGTAGGGGGCACCGTCGGCGGATATATTACTTTTGCGGGTGGTCATCGCTTGATTGATGCTGGGGTAAAAGGATTTGATGCTTTACCGACCGTCAATAGAAGTGCAGTAATGGGAATATCTGTCGCTTCGCTAGTCAGGGTATGTCTATTTTTGGCTGCCTTGGGTGTGCTGAGCCAAGGTTTCTCGATTGACGATAGTAATCCTACAGCATCAGTTTTCCAACTTGCGGCAGGCAATTTTGGTTATCGCCTGTTTGGTGTGGTGATGTTCGCGGCTTCTATTACCTCCATTATCGGATCAGCTTATACTTCTGTTTCATTTATAAAAACATTCAGTGCACGGATTGCTAAAAATGAAAATTGGATTATTATTGCCTTTATATTGATTTCCACCCTAATATTTGTTTTTGTTGGTAAGCCTGTCCATCTATTGATTATCGCTGGTGCTGTGAATGGTATTATATTGCCGATCTCACTAACGGTGATGCTGATAGCAGCTTACAAACCTGCTATTGTGGGCGTCTATAAACAACCGGTTCTGCTGACATTGATTGGTGCAACAATCGTTGTGTTAATGGCGTTTATGAGTCTACGGGTGCTAATGGATTTGTAATTCTTTCTGGTGTCAGATCACAGCCGTCAATATTTCCACCTAAATGGTCGAAAATTACCCCTCAAAAAAGTAGCTGCATAGCGATATTTGGTATAATAACTAAATATAAACCCAGCTAATGATAACTATTGTGAGGTCAATACTTTCGGGTATTGCTGTGTCCTTGGCACTATATGGTCAGGCACAAAGCATAGATTTAAAAAATTGGCCCGAAAAAGCCAATCCCCTAACCGTTGGCCGTTTGGTCGCACAGCGTTTTGTCGAAAGTCCACATAACAGCTTTAAACCACCAGCACCCCCGAGATCAATTACTTATCCCGAAGTATGTACCTGGTACGGCGCACTGAAGTTTGCCGACATCAGCCATGACAAGGCACTACTTGAGCAACTTACCCAACGTTTTATGCCTCTTTTTGATACAGAGAAACATTTGGTGCCACGACCCTGGCATGTGGATTTCGCGGTATTTGGAACCGTTCCCCTTGAACTTTATCAGCAGACAAAAAACAAGACTTTTCGCGAAATGGGAATGCGCTTTGCTGATGCCCAATGGAGCATCCCCATTGATTCGCCCCAAACCGTGAAAGATGCCTACCAAAAGTTTTTGGATAAAGGACTCACCTGGCAAACACGTTATTGGATAGACGATATGTATATGATTACCATGGTGCAGTCCAAGGCATTTCAGGTGACCGGGGAACGTAAATACATTGACCGGGCCGCCCATGAAATGCTGGTCTATCTCGATACCATTCAAAAGGAAAACGGTTTATTCTACCATGCCCCAGATGCGCCCTTCTTTTGGGGAAGGGGGAATGGCTGGATGGCGGCAGGGATGAGTGAGCTGCTGTCTTCCTTACCTACCGATAACCCCAATAGATCTGCGATATTAGCCTCTTACAAAAAAATGATGACCAGCCTCAAAAAGTATCAACGTAAAGATGGTCTGTGGGGCCAGCTGATCGATAAACCAGAATCCTGGGTCGAGACTTCGGGTTCAGCCATGTTTACCTACGCACTGATTACTGGTGTGAGAAATGGCTGGCTTGATGTAAAAGAATATACGCCTATCGCGCGTAAGGCTTGGTTGGCACTTGTTGGCTATATCAACGAACAAGGGGATATCGCCAATGTTTGCGAAGGAACTAATAGAAAAGATGACTATCAATATTATCTGGATCGAAAACAAAAGACGGGTGACATGCATGGACAGGCACCGATACTCTGGTGTGTAAATGCTTTGTTGAAAAAATAACTTATTATGCAGAAAATTCTGATTATCCTCTTGCTGCTGCTTTGTAGTCAGGCAAAAGCGCAACCTATTCAGTGGAAGGAACAGTATCCCGGTGTATGGAAAGGTACCTTTGGTCAGCCTGAGAAATATACCTTGCTGGGTGCTGCAGATAGTAAACCGCGCGCTGCAACACTTGAACAGCTGCAATCAACTGATTTTCCATTTCCGAAAATGGAAGTTCATGCGGAACTGATAGACGGGAAAACTTATGTGCGGATGCCATTGACAAAAAATGAGCAGATCTATGGTTTAGGCCTGAATTTTCAAACTGTTCACCAACGTGGTAAAATACTTAATCTGCATGTCGACCATTATGGTGGCAAAGATAATGGTCGTACGCATGCCCCCGTTCCTTTTTATGTATCCTCCAAGGGTTATGGTGTACTTGTTAATTCTGCGCAGTATTTGACCTACTACGTGGGTACAGGTGTTCGTAAAGATGCTAAGGAGCCGGCAGAACCCAAGGATCGTAATACCGATAAAAGCTGGAAATCACGTCCTTATTCGGATGCGGTAGAGATTTATATCCCAGCTGCAGGTGTGGAAATTTATGTCTTTGCAGGTATCAATCCCTTGGATGCAATCAAACGGTATAATCTATTCTGCGGCGGTGGTACATTGCCGCCACGATGGGGGTTGGGATTTACACAGCGGGTACAAAAACTCTATACGGCCGAAGAGGTACTGAATGAAGCCGCCCAGTTCGAGGAACACGGTTTTCCGCTTGATTTCATTGGTCTTGAGCCCGGATGGCAGTCGCGTGCCTATCCATGTACCTTTGAATGGGACAAAGGACGTTTTCCGGATCCGGATGCCTTGATCAAGAAATTGGCTACGAAGGGAATTCGTCTAAATCTTTGGACAAATCCTTATGTCTCGCCAGCAGCAGGTATCAGTAAGGCGATCGAACCTTATACTGGTTCTCATACCGTCTGGAATGGGACAGTGCCTGATTTGAATCATCCCGAAGCAAAAAAAAATCCTCGCTAAACAATTTATGGATGCCCAGCTCAACATTGGCGTCAGCGGTTATAAAATGGATGAGGTGGACGGCTACGATTATTATCTTTGGCCCGATATGGCCAAATTTCCATCGGGTATCAG
>Ga0256899_1000512_pt1 | contig 13495 bp, 9 predicted proteins | sample MC6MC0687MT_FD_190202 | JGI IMG/M metagenome (GOLD analysis project Ga0256899, IMG submission 190202) | Metatranscriptome of enriched soil aggregate microbial communities from Iowa State University, Ames, United States - MC6-MC0687-MT... | ecosystem: Environmental > Terrestrial > Soil >...
AATGGCCGAACCATAGCCGCCGGTAAGCAGACAGCCCCCGATAACAGCTGCAATGATCGCTTCGAATTCCTTCTGGAAGCCGCGCCGCGCATCCGTCGACCCCGCATCAAGAACAGTAAGAATTGCAACAAGTGCTGCTGCCATTGCCGTACACATGAAGAGAATTGTCTTCACACGGCGCACAGGCACGCCCGAATTGCGCGCAGCCAGCGCATCACCACCAGACGCGAAAATCCAGTTACCGAAGCGGGTTCGCACCAGAACGTAGGTCGCCATGAGAGCGATGCCGATGAACCAGAGAACTTCGACGGGTACACCCTTCACCGTCGGCTGGCCATTTGGGAACTTCGCGATGAGGTCTTTTTCCGCAAGCCATTCAAACAATCCTTGAAAAGCATCACCAGAAAACAATCCCGCAAGATAGCTCGTGCCGACAGCTTCCTTCACACCACGCAATTGCGTTGCACCACCCGTCGCCCATTTGAGGCCGACCAGCGAAAGCCCACGCAGGATGAACAGAAACGCCAGCGTAACGATGAAGGAGGGCAAGCCAGTTTTAAGCACAATCTGCGCGTTCACAGCCCCCACAAGCGCCGCGAAAACCAGTGTCAGAATGATGGCAACGATGAGAGGCACCTGCCAAACGACGAGGGCAGCAGCGAATATTAGGCCAGCGAACGCTATCATAGAGCCGATAGAAAGATCAAACTCGCCACCGATCATGAGCAATGCTGCAGCCACAGCAAGAATGCCAAGCTGTGATGCAGGCGCCATAAAATTCATAATACCGGCGGCGGTGAACATTGCCGGATTGGCTGTCGACAGGAAGAAGATCGTGATGAGCACGAGACCTGAAACCGCACCCAGTTCGGGACGACTAAGCATCCGCTGAAGTGCACTGGCGTTCTTCAGCCGCTCATCTCGTTGCGCAGCTGCGATCGCCGGATCATTTGCTGCGGTCTGAGCGGGCTGCTCTGATGAAGTTGGCTCACTCATGCTTTCCTCCTTCAAGCGTATCCGCGAAAATACGCATTAAAACAATTCCCTAGAGCACCATTTTGATTCAATTTGAGAGAAACGCGCTCTAGACAACACGACATGAAAGTCGCGAACTTATGGGTATGGATACTCTATCCCGCCCATTTTCATGGGCGGGGTGAGATATTCAAAAGTTATGCGTTGCTGCTTAGCGGATGCCCTTGGCAGACAGTTCAACCACCTGCTTGGCTTTGTCCTTGGTAATCAGGTTCGGGCCCGACGGCACATTGCCGCCCGGCATCAGGCCGTATTTCGCATTGAGCGCCAGAAACGCAACTGGCAGATAACCCTGCAGAAACTGTTGCTGATCAATCGCGAAATCCGCTTTTTCGTTTTCAACCGCCTCAAGGAAGCCAGCCGACATATCGAAAGTGGCAATATGAATGCCTTCGCGACCACTTTCTGAAGCTGCCTTTACCGCGGGCTCACCGGCCAGCGTTGCGTTCAGCGTCAGAATTGTATCGACCGCCGTGTCAGATGCGAGTGCTGCACGCACCTTGGATTCATTTTCAGTCGGATCAGCCGAGGTAGGCAGAACCGTCACATCGCCAAAACCTTCCTTGAAGCCCGCGCAACGCTGGTCAAGTGAGACGTTACCGACTTCCTGATTGACGCAGATGCCTTTCTTGCCACCAGCCTTTTTAAGTGCTTCACCGGCAACCTTGCCAGCATCAAACTCATCCTGACCGACATGCAGCAACGCACCAAGCTTTTTGGATGCATCCGAACCTGCGTTCATCGAAATAACCGGAATACCGGCTGCAACAGCACGTTCAATCGACGGCCCGAGCGCGTCGGCATCTGGAATCGAAACAACAATGCCCTGCGGATTTTGGTTGATTGCAGCATCAATGAGCTGCGCCATCTGCACCATATCGAATGTTTCAGGTGCGCGATAATCAACCTTTGCACCTGTATCCTTGGCTGCTTCCGCAACACCATTCTTCACAACCGACCAGAAAGGATCGGATGCCTGGCCGTGGCTGACAACAACAATGCTGACATCCTGTGCCTGCGCCGTAAATGACGCAGCCATCAGTGCAACGCCAGCAACTGCCGATTTCAATAGAGATTTCATGTTCACTCCTCCCTGCCCGGCACTCCCCGCCGGTTTGTTAATTTATCTGCACCTCGTTCAGAGCTAATTCCGGGGCTGCCTCCACGCATTAGATCCCGGCAATTTCGCTGCAATCTTTGTCATTTAATAGAATGAAACATTCATTAGAAAATTCTCGTGGAATTATAATTCCATTTCTGTTAGCTCATGTCAATCACATAAGCAGCAGTCAAAATGCACATGCAATTTAGCTCTGGGAGGAGAGAATGGCAGTTGTAGCAGGCCTGATCGGCTCGGGTTTCATGGGCAAAACTCATGCTCTCGCCCTTGCGAATGTAAACCGGATTTTCGACCTGCCGATGACGGTCGAGCTTCACACATTGGCCGATGTGGATGAGAAAACCGCCTCACGTGCAGCGCGTCAGCTTGGTTTCGCTCATTTCACAGGCAGTTGGCGTGACCTGATCGCCAATCCGTCCATCAATCTGATCGATATCACCACCCCAAATCGCTTTCATAAAGAAATGGCGCTTGCAGCCATTGATGCAGGCAAGCACGTCTACTGTGAAAAGCCATTAGCTCCAACTGCCGCCGAATGCCTTGAAATGACACTCGCTGCCGAACGGAAGGGCATTCAAACCGCAGTCGGGTTCAATTACCTCAAGAACCCGATGATCAAGCTCGCTAGAGACATCATCGAGAGCGGCGAAATTGGCAATGTCAGAAATTTTCGCGGCATCCATGCCGAAGACTTCATGGCCGATCATCGAATTCCTTGGTCATGGCGGCTTGATCCGGCAGGCGGTGGTGGCGCACTTGCCGATATAGGCAGCCATATCATTGCCGCGGCACGCTATCTGGTTGGTCCGGTTGCAGAGGTGATGGGCAAAAGCGTGACAGCAATTGCAGAGCGTCCCGACCACAACAACCCATCGCAGATGAAAGCAGTCGAAGTGGATGATATCTGCCATGCTTTTCTATCGTTCGAGAATGGCGCAACCGGCACTATCGAAGCGAACTGGCTCGCCAGTGGTCGCAAAATGCAACATGATTTTGAGATATCAGGCTCAAAGGGCTCGATCTTTTTCTCGCAAGAGCGCTTCAACGAACTCGACCTATTCCTTTTCTCTGACAAGAAAGGGCAACAGGGTTTTCGCAAGATTTTCGCAGGCCCAGACCACGAGCCTTATGGCGCGTTTTGCGTGGCGGGCGGGCATCAGATTGGCTTCAATGATCTGAAAACGATTGAGGTGCGCGACTTCCTGTTAAGTATTGCAGGACAGAATACAGGTCACGCCGATTTCCGCGAAGGCTATGAGGTGCAAAAAACTATCGAAGCCATCTACGCATCCAGCCGCGAGCGGCAGTGGAAACCAATATAATCTACCGAAAGCGCTTACGCGTATGCAGGATGAATTCGTCCTCGATCTTCATCAGCTGCGCGTCGATACCATAGACCTCTTTCAGGAGCGCTAGATTGAGCACCTCTTCCGGCGCACCATCGGCGACGAGTCGACCACGATTAAGCACAATCAGCCGGGTGCAATATTTCGCGGCCAGACCAAGATCGTGCAGCGAGGCTATCACTGTCTTTTTCTCAGTTGCCAAACCGGCAAAAAGCTCCATCAATTCCAACTGATGGGCCGGATCAAGCCCAGCTACAGGCTCGTCAGCCATGATGATCGGCGTGTTCTGTGCCAATACCCGCGCGATCAGGGCGCGCGCTCTTTCACCGCCCGATAGCTCGTTAGCAGGACGTGACGCAAGCTCAGCCACACCCATGCGCTGCATCGCAGTCTCGATCACAGCTTCATCGTCACGGTCCAGTCCTGCAAACACAGGCTTCAGTGCAGAACGTCCAAGCGATACCAGCATCCTAACTGTTACCGGCCATGCAACATCGCGTTCCTGCGGCAGATAAGCGATGATCTTGGCGCGATCCGCAACATGCATTCTTCGGAGGTCCAAGCCATCCAGCAGAATTTCACACGTCGAAGACGTAAGGCCCAAAAGCGCACGCAGCAGCGTGGTCTTGCCTGCACCATTCGGGCCGATCAGGCCGATAAACTCACCTTCACCCACCTCGAAACCGACAGCTTCAAGCACCGCCTTGCGCCCCAGCGAGACATCAAGATTGTGGACTGAAAGAGTACTCATACCAGCCGCCTCCGATATTTGAAGACAAGCCACAGGAAGAATGGAGCGCCAATGATTGCCGTTAGCACTCCGAGCTTTAATTCGCGCCCTGGCATAATCACTCTCACCAGCACGTCAGCAGCCAACAGAAGGGCAGCACCGCCAAAGGCACTGGCAACAAGCAGCCGTGACGGTCGCGAACCGACCAGTGGGCGCAACAGATGTGGCACTACAAGCCCTACAAAACCGATTGCTCCCGCAACCGCAGTCGATGCGCCAACGGAAGCCGCAGTGCCAAGGACAGCGAGAATCTGAACGCGCGCGAGATTGATGCCCATGCTGGCCGCGGCATCAGATCCCAAGGTTAGGCTATCAAGCGCACGCCCCAGTGAAAACAACATCGCCCAACCGATCAGAATGAAGGGTGCGGCAAGCCACACATGCGTCATCGACCGATCGGTAAGAGAACCCAGCATCCAGAACACTATTTCCATGGCAGCGAATGGATTAGGCGACAGATTAAGCGCCAGTGCCGTCATCGCCCCGGCGAGACTGGTGACGGCAACACCTGCCAGAATGACAGTCAGTGTTCCGGCGTGACGCCCCGCCAGCGTCTTGACGAGTAAGACCGACACAAACGCGCCGACCAGCGCCAGCAACGGCAAAGCCAACGGGAAAACCTGCGACAGCCCCGTATAAATCGCAATCACCGCACCAAGTGAGGCCGACGAGCTCACGCCAAGCAGCCCTGGCTCGGCCAGCGGATTGCGCAGATAGCCCTGAAGAGCAGCACCTGAAAGGCCTAGCGAAGCACCAATTAGCAAGGCAAGCAAAGCGCGCGGCAGGCGGATTTCGCGCATAACCAACACGATTACATCCCCCTGCCCGGCAAACAGCGCCCGAATACTCTCACCCACACTGATGGATGCCGGACCAACCAGCAGCGAAAGCGCAAATAGCACCAGAACCATCAAGCCAAGAACAACAAGCAGGAGATAAAAACGGCCAGTTTCAGTCACGCGCAGCCTCCGCGAGCTTCGCAACAGCTTCAACGCTGAACGGCCCGCCACATACTGTCAGATTATCGTTGAGCGCCACGCTTCGTGTATGCCCTTCGAGCGCGCGCAATGCCGGATGCTCGAAATTCTCAAAGGCCAGGGCAGGCGGTCGTCCCCGCGATCCGCGCACCAGAATGTCAGGCTTTTCCATAACCAGCATTTCCAGCGGCAGCATAGCTGAGCCACGAACACCCGCCTTATCGGCGATATTATCAAGCCCGGCCAGACGGATTGCTTCATCAATCAGCGTGCCGCGTCCCGACGTATAACTATTCGCATAATAGAGCGCGACGGTCTGTTTATGGTCAGGCTTTTGGATTGCTGAAAGAGCCATATCCATGTCTGCAATCTGCCGAGTTGCTTCGCTTTCACGGCCGAGCAATTCGCCCATGCGCTTCATATGCGCTTTGATATCCTCAAAAGAGCGTGCAGGCGCGAATTCCTCTACCTGCACACCCAAATCCCGCAACAACCCAACCGTGGCACGCGAAGAAAACGTGCCCGCCAGCACCAGATCAGGCTTCATGAGGAACACTTCTTCAGCCTGCCCATGGTTGATGGGCAGCTGTTTTGCTCTCTCGGTCATCACAGACAGAAGCGGGTCACGCGAGAGATACGACACCGACCGCAGCTGAATGGCATCTGCCAGCAGCATTGCCAGCTGATCTGTACAGACATTGATCGACACGACGTGCTTCGGCAATCCATCCGCATGAGCGGGATGAAACGCAGTCAGAAACAGGCCGGCCAAAAGGCCAAACCTGATTTTCCATAACCCGGACTGCGTTTTCATGTTGCGCATCTCGTCAGAAATTCCGCGTCAGCCCGATATTAAAGCTGCGCCCCGGTGCATTATAGCCGGACGTTGTCTGGTAATCCTTGTCGAAAATATTCTCTACCGAAAGCTTCATCTGCGATTGTGTGTCGATGTTATACAGCGCGATGAAATCGGCCGTCACATAAGGATCGAGCTTCTTGGTATTCGCGGCAGTTGTGTAGCGCGAACCGCCGTAAAGCAACCGAGCCGTTAGATCGAGCTTGTCGATAGGCTTGAAATTCACTTCAGCAGTCGCCTTCACCCGCTCGCGATATGGCAGATCGTTATCGGTATCCTCATCAATCGGCTTCTTGAGGTCTAGCGATCCTTTCACCGCCCAAGTTTCGTTGAAGCGATGAGACAGCGCCGCTTCGAAACCCGTCACTTCTGCACGCGCGATATTGTAAGGCAGATAAGATGGTGCCGTGCTCATGATCGCATCACGTAGCCATGTCTTATAGAAAGCCAAATCGAGACTTGTATCGGCTGTTGCTTGCCAGTTCAGACCAATCTCATACGAGCGGGATTTTTCCGGCTGCAGATCGGCATTCGCAAAGCCGGGATAGTAAAGCTCATTAAAGGTCGGCGCACGGAAGCCAGTGCCAAACGAAGAACGCAGCACGAGATCCGGCAGAATTTCGTAGCTCGCGCCGAGATTATACGTGACCACGTCACCAAACTGCTCATTATAATCGTAGCGCACACCGCCATCAAAGCGCAGCGCATCATATTCGAGCGAGTATTGCCCGAATACCGCAGCCAGATCACGACTGGTTTTGGCATATTCGGTCGTAGCGCTGACTTCCTCGCGGTAAGCTTCAACGCCACCGGTCACCACATGCGAAACATTGCCCGTTTCAAACTGCTTTTCCGTCGAGGCAAAGATGCCATAGCGCTTGGTTTCAAACAGATCAGACCCACTAACCCCCTTACGGAAATTTCGGCTGTGATCTAGACCAGAGCTGAGCTCGATCGTCGAAGACCAATCAGCGGTGTGATCGATACGCGCACCCAACTTGCCGCTAAATGCTGTTGTGTACGCTTCATTAGCAGACGGTGCTTTGGCATCATATTGATTGCGGCCGCGGCTCAGGAGGCCATCAGTATAAATCTTCCCCCAGCCAAAATCCTTCGACAGCGAGAAGTTAAACGAACCCTGTAGAAAACCATCACGATCAGGCTCATAGCCAAAAGAATCTGGTGTCGTAAAATTATATCCCTGTGTGCCTGTGACAGCGGCACCAAAGGCATAATCAATGCCGTCCTTGCTGCGTCCCTGAAGCGAACCGGACGCATAACCGCCCCATGGATGCGTAACCCCCGTTGTCAGACTTCCGCAGTAGGAGCGCTCCCCGCAGGCTCCACCCTGCTTTGTGATAATATTAATCACACCACCCATCGCATCCGCACCATATTGCGAGGAATGCGCGCCTTTCGCGATTTCAATACGATCAATTGAACTCAGCGGAATATTGGAAAGCGCTGTTGCTCCGGTCGTTGCTGATGCGGTTCGCACACCATTGACGAGAACAACCGTCTGTTTTGACGACATACCGCGAATGTAGAGATTGGAAGACGATCCCTGCCCGCCATTGGTGGTAATCGAAATTCCCGGATAGTACTGAAGAAGCGATTGCAAATCAGGCGCTGCTGATCGGTCGATTTCCTCCCGATCAATGACCGTGACGGACGATGTGGAACGTTGCAACGACGTTGCACGCCTCAACGGTGTGACGACAATCGTATCAAGCACAACGCCATCCTGCACGCTTGCCTTCGTCTGAGCGAATACGTCGAGCGGCGTAACCACCAGAACGGTGGATGCGAGATATGCCGATAGTTTGAGAATATGCATTATTTCTACTTCCTGCGTGCAAGCCTTGCTTCACCGCAGGTGTCAGAAATCAGGGCGGAAGCGCCTTGTCTTTGTCCCACGGCAACATTTCACAATGTCACCGCTACGGACGGCCGCGACTGGACACCCCTCGTGTCAGCCATGGGTGACTGGATACGGCAGGTCTCCTGACTTCCGGGTCTTCATCGGTCCTCCGCCTTCCCGAACGTGAATATTCAGTGGCTATGATCGCAACTTACGATCGTGGGAGGATGACTCGCCGGTCACAGTTGCGGGGGCAGTCTCGGTCTCAGCTCTTCAAATGAGCCTCACCGTGTTCCCTTTTCATCCATCCTTGCGGACAGAACCGTTTCCTGTGGCGAGCGATAGCAAGGGGATGGCAGATTATCAACTGCAACAATGTGCCCCATCTGAATCACATTCGGAGCGAAGTGATTCAGATGGTTGAATTGTATGGGTTTTTCATCTCAGGAAGTCGCGGAAACGACGCAGTGCAAAGAAGAAAAGAACGCTTCCGATTACAATCATGGCCAGCAATTGCGGCCACACGACACTTAATCCCGCACCGCGGAACAGCACCGATTGAGCGAGCATCACGAAATGCGTATTGGGTGCCGCCAGCATGATATTCTGAATGATTTCCGGCATACTTTCGCGCGGCGTTGTACCGCCTGAGAGAACCTGTAGTGGCAGCAGAACCAGCATAAGCAAAAGCCCAAACTGAGGCATAGAACCAGCAATCGTTGCTAGGAAAATGCCAAGGCTCGTGGTCGCGAAAAGCTGTAATGCAGCACCCGCTAAAAACAGCGTCAGCGAACCATTGATCGGCACCGCCAGAATGCCCTGCACAACCACAACCAACGAAAAGGCAGTCGCCACTAGCACCACCATCCCCATTGACCAGACCTTGGAGACCATGATCTCAAGTGGCGTCACCGGCATGACTAGCAGATGTTCGATTGTGCCATGTTCGCGCTCGCGGATGAGAGCTGCGCCCGTCAGAATGATCGAAAGCATAGTTACCGATGAAATGACATTGGTGATCGCACCGAACCAGCCTTTGTTCAGATCCTGATTGAAGCGCGCACGTAGGTTAAGTCCAACCGGTGTTTGCGTCTCCCCGCGATAGCGATTAACAAACTCATTCACTTCGCTCGAAACAATCGACTGCACGTAACCGCCGCCGGTAAAGGCCTGACTCATGCGCGTTGCATCGACATTCAGCTGAATCGTTGGCGAACGCCCGGCAAGCAGATCGCGCTGAAAATTCGGCGGGATATTGAGCGCAAAGGTATCGAGGCCAGAATCCATCCGTTTATCCATCTCATGAGATGAGATGAGCTTTGGCGGCACAAAATACGGCGGATAAAACGCAGTCGTGATGCGACCCGAAACCGGTGACTGATCCTCATCAACGATTGCGATTGCCGCATTGTTGAGATTTTCCGGCATAGCCTTTGCAGCGGTATAGATCGCAAGTGTGAAGGCATAGACGATAAGCAGCAGAAGCATCGGATCACGCGCCAGTCCGCGCAGTTCCTTGACGCCAAGCTGGAATATATTGGAAATCCGCATCTCAGCCCGCCTGCTTCTTGAGAAGTACAATGCCGAGAACGGTAAGAACCGGTATGGCAATCAGCAGCGGCAGGAATGATCCGGCGAGATCGGAGAAATCGAGCGCCTTTGAGAAAGTCCCGCGCGAGATCGTCACGAAATAGGTCGTCGGATAAATCTTGCCGATAAACGCACCTGCCCCCTGCAAAGACGAGACCGGATCGATAATGCCAGAATATTGCACTGCGGGAATGAGTGTCAGCAATGCAGTGCCGAAGATCGCCGCAATCTGGCTATTGATAAAGGTTGAGATCACCAAGCCCATGCCGGTCGTAATGATGACATAGAGAAGCGCTGCCGTGGCATAGGTTAGAAAACTGCCTGTGAATGGCACACGGAATATGAAAACAGCAAAGGCCGTCAGCATCAGGAAGTTGAGAAAAGCAAGCGCGATATAGGGCAGCTGTTTGCCTAGCAAAAACTCGAACTTAGTCACGGGCGTCACATAGAAATTTATGATGGAGCCAAGTTCTTTTTCACGTACAACGCTCAGAACCGCCAACATTGCAGGGATCATCAGCAGAAGTAGCGGGATAACTGCTGGCACCATGGCCACAAGGCTCTGGACGTCCGGATTATAACGATAACGAATTTCCAGATTGAAGTTGCCGACAGTGGCGTTGCTCCCATATAGCTCGCGCGCTTTTTGTGTCAGCCAATTGGCATGCATTCCCTGCACATAACCACGCACGGTTTCCGCACGCGTCGGCATGGCACCATCAATCCAGGCACCAATTTCGACGGGACGACCACGCGCGACATTGCTGCCGAAATTCGGCGGGATTTCAATTGCCAGGCTGATTTCACCTTCGCGCATACGCCGATCAAGGTCGTCATAATCGGTTATGGGTGCTTTTTCAGTGAAATACCGGGAACCAGCAAGTTGCTTCGTGTAATCCCGACTGATCGTCGTATCGTCACGATCCAGGACAGCGAATGTAAGATCCTCGACATCAAGATTGATACCGTATCCGATCACGAACATCAGGATCACAGTGCCCAGAATGGCCAATGTCGCCCGGATCGGATCGCGCTTTAACTCCAGCGCCTCGCGGCGTGAGAAAGCCAACATTCGCCGAGGATTTGGCAACCAGCCCGCGCTGGCCGTCGTGCTTTTCTCAACCTTTTCAGGCTGAATCTTCACCATCTCTTGAACGTCGTTCTTAGGCGCTGTTTCGCCAATTGCTTCTTCGAGATATGCAATGAAAGCGTCTTCAAGTGTTGCTGCATTGCGGCTTGCCGTAATGGCTTTTGGCGTGTCGCTGATCAACACCTTACCAGCATGCATCAAGGAAATGCGATCACACAGTTCCGCTTCATTCATGAAATGGGTCGAGACGAAAATCGTGACATTGTCGTTGCGCGAAAGATCGGCAAGGATTTGCCAGAACGCATCGCGCGCAACTGGATCAACGCCTGAAGTTGGCTCATCGAGAATAAGAATATCCGGCGAATGGATCAACGCGACAGCCAGCGACAGGCGCTGACGGATGCCGAGCGGCATCGAGTCGGGAAGATCATCCATAACGCCAGCCAAATCAAACCTTTGGGACAGTTCCGTGATTCTGCGCTTGGTATCTTCTTCCGCCATGCCAAACAGCTTGGCGTGAAGCTCCAGATTTTGATGAACTGTCAGTTCGGAATAGAGCGAAAACGCCTGCGACATGTAACCAACATGACGGCGTATATCGATATCCTTTGGGTCGACTTCGCGTCCAAACAGCCTTGCCGTGCCTTCGCTTGCAGGCAACAAGCCGGTCAAGACCTTCATCGTCGTGGATTTGCCGCAACCGTTAGAGCCGAGGAAGCCGAAAATCTCGCCGCGCGGAATACGGAAACTAACATTGTCTACGGCAGTGAAATTGCCAAATCGCACCGTGACATGCTCGGCTTCGATAGCGATGCCACTATCTGCCTGTGTATTGCGCGGCGGCATCACAACTTCGCTGTGCCCTCGCCGAAGTTCCTCTGGCAAAAGCGCGATGAAGGCTGCATCAAGATTAGGTGTCTGGGTTTTCTCAAGCAGTTCCTGAGGCGTGCCGGTTGCAAGAATCTGGCCGTCATTCATAGCAACCAGCCAATCGAAGCGCTCCGCTTCTTCCATGTAGGCCGTGGCCACAATAACGCTCATCCCCGGACGATCTTTGCGGATATCGTCAATCAGTTCCCAGAACTGACGCCGCGATAAAGGATCAACGCCCGTTGTCGGCTCATCAAGGATAAGCAAATCAGGATCATGGATCAGTGAGCAACAAAGACTTGTCTTCTGCTTCATACCACCCGAAAGCTTACCAGCTGGGCGATCCGCAAAAGGAGACATGCCTGTTCGCGCCAGAAGATCAGCAATACGGCGCTCGCGCTCGTGCTTATCGTGACCAAACAGTCGTCCGAAAAACTCAATATTCTCGAACACGGAAAGCGTCGGATACAGATTCTTTCCCAAGCCTTGAGGCATATAGGCGATGCGCGGGAATGCCGACTGGCGATGACGCTTGTCGGCAATATCGCCGCCGAGCACTTCAATCCTGCCCTTCTGCATAACGCGAGCGCCAGCAATCAGCGACAGAAGGCTCGACTTTCCAACGCCGTCAGGCCCAATCAGCCCGACCATGCAGCCGGCAGGCACCTCGAGCGAAACATCGCGCAATGCTTCAGTTGATCCATAGGACAGCTTCACGCTATCTGCGCGAACGACAAAGCTGTCGTCGCCCACGCCAGCCTTTATCGAAGCCCCACTCATTTTACTGTTTCCGCGAGATTCTTCGGCCATTCAGCATTTTGATCGAGTTTCACGTAAGCCATACCCGGAAGCCCGGTTTTGACCTGCTGAATATACTTTTGAAGCAATTCCTGCGGGATTTTTGCCTTAACGCGGAACATGAGCTTTTGACGCTCTTCCTCAGTCTCAACCGACTTTGGCGTGAACTGCGCAACATCGGCTACGAAGCTAATCGTGGCAGGGATCACATATTGAGGAGCTGCATCAAGCACGATGCGAGCATCAGCACCAATGGCCACGCGTCCAGCCTGCGAAGTCGGCAGGAAGAAAGTCATATAGACATCGCTGACATCGACTAGATTAAGCACGCGCCCGCCAGCCGACAATACTTCACCGGGTTGCGCAACACGATATTGCACGCGGCCAGGCTTTGGCGAACGCAATGTGGCATCATTGATATCTGTATCGATGGTGGCAATCGCAGCCTTTGCAGCTTCAACCGCAGCTTCTGCATCAACAACTTGTGCCTTTGCAGCACTGATCGCGGCCGCTGTCGCGGCGAGCTGCGCCTTTGCAGCACCCACGGCTGCCTCAGCACCCTGCGCGGTTGCGCGATCATCATCCAGCACCTGCTGAGAGACTGTGCGCGATTCTGAAAGCTGTTGCGAACGGGCCAAACGGCGATTTGCAGCGTCCAGTTGTGCTTCGCGCTGTGAGACCGTGGCCTGAGCGGCGGTTTGCTCGGCTTCACGCTGGACAACCAAACTTTTCGCTGTCTCAATGCTTATTTCAGCGCGACGAAGCTGCGCTTCTGCCTGTTTGCGCTGGCTCTCAAGTTGGGCAGTATCCATGCGCGCCAGAACCGCGTTTGCCTCAACAAACTGTCCTTCGTCGGCAAGAATTTCGCGGATACGTCCGGGGCTTTTGGTGGATACATCGATCTCTACGGCTTCGATTCGCCCATTTCCGCCAGCAATGCCTTCCGGCAGTCCGGGGTCGCTCAGTGCTTTCCAGGCATAGTAGCCTCCGGCTACCAAAGCCACGACTACACCAGTTGCGATCCACTGCTTGCGATTAAACCCCATGCCGAAACATCCTCTGCGTCATCATCTTGCGGGCCCGCAAAGCAAAGCTATGCGGCAAACGATACTACTCAGTCAGATTGAATTCTGTATTTTCACTTGGGAGTGCGTGCCTTGAT
>Ga0256899_1000530_pt1 | contig 13073 bp, 9 predicted proteins | sample MC6MC0687MT_FD_190202 | JGI IMG/M metagenome (GOLD analysis project Ga0256899, IMG submission 190202) | Metatranscriptome of enriched soil aggregate microbial communities from Iowa State University, Ames, United States - MC6-MC0687-MT... | ecosystem: Environmental > Terrestrial > Soil >...
CTCCGCACCAGAATTGTCGATAGTGTTTAGTTAACCTATCGGGCTGATGAACCGCCTTCGGGCGGTTTTTTGCTTTTTAGGTCGGGCAAGGTGTTTTGCCTGCGAGTGGCTGGTCGCTACGCTGGGGGAGGAGGTATCCGTGAATCCGTTCAAGTCGCGCTCTGAGAAGGTCAAAAGCCCCTTCGCTGAGTTCATTCGCAATGCGAAAGCTGACGAGAAGAAGCGCGTTTACACAACCGTCCTGATTGAGGCTACTAAGCGACAGAACGAGATCATGGTTGCAGCCCAAGAAAACAGCGTGTGATCAAAAATGCGTTACACGAAGCCCGGCTAAAAGTCGGGCTTTTCTTTGGAAAGGAACCGAGGGTAGTCCATGTGGTTAGCTGTGATGCTGATTGCACAATGCAGATGACGTGCGAGCTGGTACCCCCTCCATCTCGCTGCGGTGCCGCTCCGATGTCGACATTGCCAACGTCTGGTCAGACCCAAACTGCGTCAAGTTTGAATGAATCCCGTCTGCATACCCGGTATGGTGTGGTCTGGTGTCGAAGGTCGACGCGCTCATCAAAGAGGAAGCATGCTTCATGCCGGTAGTTATTCGTTGTAGCGCTTTGCTGGCGTTAGCATTTGTTGCGGGTTGCGCAGGTGGAAAATCTATCCCGAGAGATTCGGCTGTCGTCACCGTCTCAGCATATGGTCCTGACTTGTTTGGTAAGCATGCTCACGGGGTGGGAGGCCGGCTGGATATCAAAGAGTCGTCCAGTGAGCCCACAAAGCTCAGCTATCCGCCTATGAGCCTTCGTGAGTGCAACCAGTCGCAAACAGCCTGTGCCCTGGGCATTGGAGTAGTCAACGGCGCTGCACAAGTAATTTCCTCGTCCACAACTGGCGCAACAATTTCCCTGGACATCACCTACAAAGTGGGGCGCAGCTACTCACTCAACGCCAATGGCCATACATACAAGCAGGAAATCCCGCCTGATGTTCAGGCATTGCAGGGTCATGAGGTGATCTCGAAGACGATCGAGGTGGCCTATGGCGAGGTGGTTCACCTTCCGCTGCCATATGGTGTGGATGTGGCGGTGTGTGCTCAAAAGCACTATGCAGGCGAGATCACACCAGATCGCAGCGTCTGCCAAGGGTACTGAGGGCAATCCTTCAATCATTCGCTCAACCGTATCAGGACCCGCGCACGTGAGGTCCGTAGAAGTACGCAGCCAGGTATGCGCCGCTGGTACGCATTCTGGCGTTGGTGCTGGGTCAGTTTGCATCGTTCGTTCGCAACTAGGTTTGCACCTCCCGGCATGCGAGATAAAGCTGCGCTTGATTCAGGCGTATCCATTCGTATTGAGTTGCTTTGACGGTGATCCAGCGCCGCTTCCTGTTTCATTGCTTGCTAACCTCGACGCCCAAAAGCGGTTCCGCAGCCTTTGAAGGTAGGAACTGGCCGTAGGCATGTCCGCCAAGGATATCTCGGTCCTGTAAACTCTGTTGAAAGGTTGATGCAGGGAGTGCAGAAAATATGGCGAAGCAAGGTTCTGTAGGTCCCTCTAGAAGTGGCGACCAGTTCCATTATCAATGGGCCGCCCGGCAATGCCTCGGGTTGCTTGCCGTGGCGGGTGACCTGGTGGCGGTGGCGATCGAAGGGGCGTCACTGGACGAGGGGGTTGCCTCCACAATTGTCGGCGACGAGGTCATCGACGTCGGCCTTTACTACGGTAGCGAAGATGTCATAGCGGCAAAGTCCATCCGCTATGTGCAGCTCAAACACTCGTCCAGGCAAGCGCACGTTCCTTGGACGGTAAGCGGCCTCAAAGGGACCATCGAGGGTTTTGCGGGACGTTTCAAGGAGTTGGAGGCGTCGCTTGGCTTGGACGCCTTGGCGAAGAAGGTTCGGTTCATTTTTCTGACAAACAGACCCATGGACGGAACTGTTCTTGAGGCACTAGTCGATATCGCGGCGGGTTTGAAAGCGCCGCGGCACCTTGAAATAGACGAGTTGCTGAAACGTTACGCGGCGTCGGCTGGCAGCAACGTACAGAGCTTCTTCTCCGCGTTCTCGGTTGAAGCTGGTGAACCGGATCTATGGGAACAGCGCAACCTCCTGAGTCGAGACCTGAGCTCGTACCTGTCCGGACCGGACACCGAGGCCGCGCTCCAACTGAAGGAGCTGGTCACCCGCCGGGCAACCGATGAGGGAGCGAAGGATCGTTCGGTCCGGCTCTACGACGTACTCCGCGCACTGCAGGTGACCGAAATCGATCTTCTGCCGGCGCCCTTGTTGATCTCGGAACCGAAGCAGGTGCTTCCTCGAGCGCAACAGGAAGAAATCCTGGCCAAGATTCTCACTGCAGAACGCCCCGTAGTCATCCATGCAGACGGTGGTGTCGGCAAGTCGACTCTTTCTGCTCACCTGGCTCGTGCCATGCCTGCTGGGTCAGTGGCGGTTCTGTACGACTGCTTCGGCGACGGCACTTATCGCCAAGCCTTGAAGTATCGCCATCGATACCGCGATGCTCTCGTCCAGATCGCGAACGAGCTATCAGGACTGCAGCTTTGCCTGCCATTGATTCCGTCCGGCGGCACCGACCCCAAGCAGTTCATGCGGGCCTTCGTATCTCGGCTCAAGCAAGCCATTGATCTTCTTAAAGCCCGCAAGCCTCAGGCGAGCCTTTGCATCATCGTCGACGCGGCCGATAACGCATGCATGGCTGCACAAGAGATCGGTGAGCGTGCCTTTGTCCAGGACTTGATCAATACGGACATGCCCGGCGGGGTGCGGTTGGTATTCACATGCCGATCACACCGGCTGAGCCACCTAGGTGCTCCGCTTAACACCATCATTATTAAACTGGAGTCGTTCACCAAGGCTGAGACTGCCACACACCTGCGACTGACCTATCCCGAGGCGACGGACGGGGAGGCTGCAGAATTCGCCTTTCTCAGTAGCGATAACCCGCGCGTTCAAGCACTGGCGATGGAGGGAAAACCATCCATCGGCGACATGCTGAGGACCCTAGGACCAACCCCCACAACTGTCCAGCACGCGATCGGAGGCCTGCTGACCAAAGCTATTGACAGGCTGAAAGCCGAGTGGGGGCCGACAGAAGCGAATCAGATAGACCTCATCTGCAAGGGCCTAGCGGTGCTCCGGCCCTTGGTACCCATTTCTATCTTGGCGCAGATCGCCGGCGTCCCAGAGAGCGCCGTTCGTACGTTTGCCACTGAGTTTGGGCGACCGCTGTTCGTCAAGGACTCAGGTCTGCACTTCATGGACGAGCCTGCAGAGACCTGGTTCAACGAGACGTTCAAGCCCGATGCGGCTTCGCTTGATGTGTTTCTTACGAAGCTCAAGCCACTTTCGGTAACCAGTTCATATGTGGCAGCGGCGCTGCCGCAGTTGCTACTGTCTGCCGGTCGTATGGACGAGCTGATTGCGCTGGCGCTTTCGAATGAGAGCTTGCCAGAGCTTAACCCGCTGGAACGACGAGACGTCGAGCTGCAACGACTGATGTTCGCGCTCAGAGCATGCTTGCAGCATGGGCGGCATGTTGCCGCTGCTAAGCTGGCGCTGAAGGTCGGCGGTGAGGTAGCTGGTGAGGCTCGCCAGAACACGCTCATCCAGCAGAATACTGACATTGCCAGCATTCTACTTGCTTCAGATCGCATCGAAGAAATGGTTTCCAGGCGCACGTTCGGCGGTGGATTCTTTGGCTCGCATCACGCGTATGAGGCGGTGCTGCTTGCCGGAAACGATGACCTCATCCCTGAGGCGAGAAGTAGGTTGCGCATGGCATGGGAGTCTTTGATCGCTTGGAGCAAGCTGCCACCCAAACGCCGCAAAGAGGACAAGATCGACGACGCCGATATTGCCGAGCTTGCTATCGGAGTCCTAAGACTGCGGGGCCCTGCTGAGTCCGCGCAATTTCTGAAAGCATGGAATCTCAAATCCACCGTACTGAGAGCCACGAAGTGCGTGGCCGCTCGACTTGCGGACGTTGGCGACTTTAAGCGAATGGATGAACTCGCCGAGCACGCTGAGGGAGATGCCTGGATGCTGCTGGGCCTAGCAACCGAAGCGGTCCGGGTTGCACATCTGTTGCCAGCGGAGCCGCTGCGCCATCTGATGGGCATCTTGGTCGACCCTAAGGTCAAGTTACCCGAGGAGCATTTCTCGTGGAGGTCTGGGAGCAGCGTACTGGACGGAGTTCGGTCTGCAATCAAGCTGGCGCTTAGATGCCTCCCGCGCGACGATGCGACTTGGGCGGAGACGTTGCGCCGGTATTTGCCAGAAGATCCGCCTCACCAACTCCATGACTTCGATGACGAGCGAGCAGGCTTCATTCGGGCCTACGCTTTGGAAGCCGCGCTACGCGGAAAACAGATTGAGTTGATTGATCTGGCGCCCAAGGATATCCGCCTTGAACTTGAGACGAAGGGATCTGCCGTAAAGAGCCGACAAGCGTCACAGTTGCAGCAAGTGACAGGGGGCCTTCTGCCTTGGTTCGTCTTGGCCGCTGATATCGCCTGCGGTCGCCAAGCTCCCAACCTTGATCACGAAGTCGAGCTTGCGCTGGGACATACGAAATCTGCTTCGTCACGTGACTATCAGCGGAACTTCAATTGGGAGAGGGCTGTTGCCATCGAATGGGTACAGATCCTTCGCGATGCGGGCTCCATTGAGCCCGCTCAGGTCGACGCGCTACTGAAGTGGGTCGACACTAATGACCGAGTCTACTCGAGCACTCTCACGAGGATGTGCCACATCGCCGCGCGAACAGCAGGGATGGGCGAACTCTCACTGCAGCTCAGCTCTAAGGCGTTCGATCAGATCATCGCGTCGCGCAGCGATGCGGAGGCACAGGTTGACGATCTTCAGGAGCTAGCGCGCGCCATCTTTTGCGTGAGCAAGTCGGAAGCGGCTGCTTATTTCGACAAGGCGATCGACATCGCCAGTAAGATCGGAGAGGAACACCTCTCTCGATGGACAACGTTCTTAGATCTCTCGGACGCCGCGCATCGCCCGGGTCAGGCCAGACCTAGGACCGCCTATCGGCTGTCACGTATTGCCGAGCTCAGCTACGAGCACATGGCCCGAGACAAATATATGGACTGGGACCGGTTGGTTGAGGGCTTGGTCGGCCTTTGTCCTTCATCCAGTCTCGCAATTCTTAGCCGTTGGCGGGATCGAGAGTTCGGCGTTGCTGGCGACCTATTTCCCGTCGCAATCTACAGTCTGATCGACCGAGGACTCCTTCCAAAAAAGGCAGCGGTGGCCTTGAGTGGTACCGAGGCGGGATGGAAGCGCGCTAGCGACATCAAAGCGGCCATTGATGCGGAATCCGACAACAATCGGAAAAGATCAATCCTGCAGATCGCCTTCCGATTCCTCCGCATCCAGACCCACGAAACGCCCACCTGGCGCAAACTCAAAGTTCTGGCCGACTCCGTGGCGATGTCGCTTCCAGATTTGGAGAGGCTGCTTCAGGCATCTGTGCCCAAAGAGGCCGGTGAGTCGGTGACTGTTGCTCGCACGTCCCGGTCGGGTCCTCGTAAAGAGGTGGAGGAGCCCGATTGGGATGCCATCTTCAACGGCGTTGATCTCTGCGACCCAACTGCGGTTGTCGCAGCACGGCGATCGCTCAAGAGGAATAATGGTCGTTCGTACGCTAGCGAGTTCTATGAGCAAGGCTGTCGGCGCGCGAAACTGTCGGAGTTCGACGGATACCTCCGTGCTCTCCAGTTGGTCGATGAGTTCAGTGTGTTCAGCTTCATGGGCGTCATCAGGCACCTCCCCGATGCGAGCAAGAGGCTCCTGTCCGTCCGCAACGAACTAAGAAAGGCGACCCTTTTGCTGGCTGCAAGCGAACCCAACCGCGTGGGGCGCCGCGGTTGGGGCAATAGAGGCCCATTTGATGGTCTCTACGCAGAAGGCATCATCGCGGAGAAGGACGTAGCGTCAGCTCGGATCAAGGGATACCTGTCGCAGCTCGACGCACTTGATGCGAACGACTTGTTCCATCTGGTGGAGCCACTCTCGCGACACCTGACCAGCGACGAGGCCGATGAGGTGTTGAACTTCGGCTTAGACCTGCTCGAAGAGATTCTTGAGAGCAAAGATGGCGATGGCCCGTGGAACGACTCCCTCGTACCGTCATCCTCTTGCGAGGAAGCCTTGGCCGGCTACTTATGGGCGGGTCTGGCGCGCCCGTCCACTGCAGAACGCTGGGAACACGCCCACTGCGTCCGTAACTGTCTTGAACTCGACTGGAGGTCTTTGTTGTCCGCGCTGGCCACTCGCGCATCGGGAACTGACCCGCAGCCATTTGTCGATCGCGGCTTGGATTTTTATGAGTGGCATGCCCGCCAATGGCTCTGTATTGCGCTGGCACGGGGCGCCATGGACGTGCCTCATGCCGTTGCTCCTTTTCTAGCGTTCCTTGATTCTTGCGTAAGGGAGCCGCACGTTGTTATTCGGCACTTCGCCTCGGATGCCTTGAGACGCCTACATGAAGTCCATACGTTGTCATCGGATTTGCTCGCCATCGCGAACGGCGCAAACTGCGCTGCGCTACCCAGGGACGTCTACGGCCATCGCGAGTACGATATCGTTGATGACAATGCGTCGGATAACGAAGTTGTGGACGGCGACGAGAGGTACTTCTTCGGCATCGACATCGGCCCCTATTGGTTCGCACCGTTGGGCCGCGTCTTCGGTTTGTGTCAGCAGTCGATCGAACAAAAAGCACGAGCAGTCTTGCGTGGTCGCATGTCGCTAGGGCCTCGCCGTCGCGTCGATGATCAACGTTATGAGCGTGGGCTCTTCCGAGGGAGAGAGACAAGCCACTCGCATGGAAGTATGCCCAGAGTAGAGGATTGCGTCGTCTATCAGTCCTATCACGCTATGATGTTCGTCGCTGGCCAGCTCTTGGAGACAAAGCCGGTACGCCGTCGCGCTGATGAGGAAAAAGATCCGTTCGACGATTGGTTGAGAGGACAGTTGCTCACTCGCGGTGATGATCGGTGGCTTGCAGACCGGCGCGATCCCGAGATATTGAACGTCGCCTCGTCGGGTGGCGATCGGTCTGATACCTCATGGTGTTGGCAAGTTGATAAACAGTACCTGGATGACCAACTGACAACAGACGACGGCATGACGGTTCTCTGGGGCCATTGGACGACCACCGATGCGGCCAACGGTGAAACGGTGTCGGTAAGGTCTGTACTCGTTCCTTCTTGCCATGCGGATGCCCTCCTAGCCGCAATGCAGACGAGCCCTAGCCCAGGAGAGATTTACCTTCCAGACGCGGATCACAACGATAACCGGGAGGATGTTGATGATCTAGAGCTGAGGCTACTCGGCTGGGTGAAGTCGGGAAGCGACTCGATGAGCCTTGATGAATATGACCCATGGGCTGGCAGGGTGGACAACCCGGGCCCGCAGCCTTGTCAAGAAATCCTCAGTGCCCTGAATCCGATGATGGATCCAGAGGCGCGATCGTGGACGCTACCAGACGGTGGCAGGGCGAGAAGCGAATCGTGGTCGCGCAGCACGGGCTACGGCGAGGAGCGCGATGTCCTGAACGGCACTCGGCTCAGCGCCGACGACAAGTTCATTCGCGCACTGTTGAATGGACACCCGAACACATCTCTGGTCGTCTGCGTCAAGGTCCGCCGCAAACCACCGAAAGACAAGACTGACAACGATGACTACTCCTTCTATTACTACCCCTACAACCGCTACTATTTGATCGGACATGATGGAATCACTAGATCGCTCTAAGGCTGTAATCGAGCTCGGCAAGCGGATCGTTGCCGGCTTGATGCTCGGCGATGATGTCACTGCCCAATGGATGGCGCACCTAGTAGCCGAGAAAATTTCCGCTGCTGAGGATGCGTCCGAAACTGTACGAGATTCAGCGGTGGCGGCGTGCGTGGATGTCATCCTGAAACTCTGGGCGCACCGTTACACATTGCCTCCGTACATGCGACCGCTGAGGGAGTTAGACCCGCTGCTGCGCACCCTCAATTCTTTAGGTGTGAATGAGGCAGATGAATTCAGGTTTTTCGCGCGTCCGCCTACCAGCGAAGAGCTTGAAGGTGCTTCAGAGGACGAGAAGGAGCTCTTCGAGTTTGCGATTGGAATTGACCAGGCAGCTAGGGAACTGATCCGTTACGCACTCAGCGTTGCCGCCGAACGGTCAGTCAATGTAGTCAACCCATGGCTAGAAGAGGTCGTCAAGGGCGGCTTGGAAGCAACCGTGGAATTGCGGGTCTCAAGATTCGTTGCAGGAAGTCTGCTGAAGAGCCAAGAGCAGGTCCAACAACAAGCTATGCTGGATCGAATCGATCGACTGGAGAACTTTGCGAAAGCAGCCTTGTTCCTGGCCGATGATATGAGAAAAACGCTATCTCAAGATACCGAGAAATTAGGTGACTGAGAAACGAGGTCCCGCACCCCAGCGAAACAGCTAACGCTGCCGGACATAGCGGGAATTTCTAGGCAACGCGATGCTACCAATCCTCTCAAGGCCCGGCCTGTAATGGATCTAGTACGGACATTCCCGGGTGTCATAAGTTTGGCCTCGTAGCATGACGCAATCGGAGAGATGCTGTGGCTCTAGGCTCAGAAACTGCGGCGACGCAATGATTACAAGCTTCGTATACTTTGATCAGCAGCGCACTGAATGTCCAGCTCTGAAACAGCATTGGCGAGAGTGAACCTAAACTATGGGTGATTGGGCAGTTGCGGATCCGATTCTTCCCCGGCCTGAGTGCTCCAGTGCGCTACCTTGCGCATTGGAGCTCGGAAAAACGTCAGAACGGTAAATCGTCTAGGTCTTCGTCATGGTCAGGAGGAAGTGGCCCGGGTTGCGTTAAGGGGGGTGCAGTTGAGCGAGGCTTTACGGATTTAACAGGCTTTACCGTGGGGTGTAAACCCGGGATATCCGGGGCTGCAGCGAGAGGGGGCGATAGCACAAATCCAGATTCAGTTAGCGGTGCTGGTTTCCCAACCTCCAGAGGTTTTTCATCCGCCTCTTTTGTGGGCTGTGCCTGATTTGCGGTTTCGGTTTTTGCCGCGTCGACGTTGGTTTCTACGGGGTTGGCTTGAGCTTCAGCAGTTTTGGCATCGTCCGCTGCTAATACTAGCTCATCCGGGGCGAGGTCTACGAAATCCCGGCCCATCATCATCTTGTAATGCGCCATATGACCTGCAGTTTTGAATATTTTGTAGAAGATAATCATGTAACTGGCTGCGGTGCGTTCCCCGATTGCCAGATACAAATCATCCTGGGTGAAGTGCGATCCGTCGTTCACCCAGCTAATCAGAGATTGGCATTGTATTTTTTCTAAACCCTCGAATTTACCCAACAACACGTTTGTATCGATTCCCCCAAGAATTTTGAAATAGTTCTCAAGAATCCTCCGAAGCGTATTTTGTAGTGTCAGCGTGGGAAGTGGCTTTCTACGAAGCTCGCTCCAAAGAAGTTGATAGGACGTCTTTATCGGATTCTGTTCATGGCGTTCGATCTTCGTAAAGTCATCGGGCTTACGAATGACCCAGAAGCTTTCATGAGCCATTGCATTGTCAGCACTACGCTGCGGATCAAACGTGATTTCTTTATGAAAGTGTACGTTATGTGTGAGGACAAAAATCTGCCTGATGCTTGAACCCGTGTCTCGAACATCCCGGAAGAGCTGCTTTATCATACTCCCAACTATGAACAGTACGTCACTATCCAAACTGGATACAGGGTCATCAATCACCACGATGCGCTCGTTTGTCAATCCCGAAGTCGTCGTGCTACCTTTCAGTAAGTGGTAGAAATACAAAAAGGTGACAAATGTTTTCTCCCCCTCACTTAAGGTTTTGCGCGCATCCGCACCATTCGACCGGATCAGCTTGTAAGAGTTATCACCTTCTGCAACCTCAATAGAAAAGCTACGGAATCCAAAGTCTTTGAGTAACGTATTAATCGCTATTACCGTCGGTCGCACACTGGTAAGCTCGGACTCAATGGCTGCGATGTCCACGTCCGCCTGAGTTATATCTTGCTTGGCTCGTTCCAGTGAGCGTGATAACCCACTAATCGCGCCATCTAACTTGGCTTTGTCAGTTGTATATTCTGATAGCGATGTCTTTAGCTCAACTTCAAGCAGGTACTTCCATACGTCCGAGGTTAATCTAGCTTGTTCAGTAGAAAAGTCTGCAACAAGTTTATTTTGTTCCGCGTTTTTTATGTTTGCTCCCGCAATCAATCTCTGGATTTTTTCGTCTAGCTCGACAATGCTTTCCAGTCGAATTTCAGTACTAGGTGCGGTCGTCTTGCTGGCTATACGCTCCTTGTTAACTTGTAGAAACGCTTCAAGAGCCTTCAAGTCAAGAGATAGAGTTTCTTTGTCCAAGTGCTCGTAATCACCCTCTAACAGTTTTTGTGCTCGAGTTGCTAACTCTTCGATCTTGGAGGAATACTGCTCCTTGAAATCATTCAGTGTTTTAATGTCTGCTTCAAACGTCTCGTTGAAATATTCAACAAGATTTTTTTCAAAGTCGTGCGGAGTGCCTTGCTGGCAGAATGGGCATTGCTCATCCGTATGCTTCAGGTATTTGATACCCTGACGTACCCAATCACTATTTCCTAATCTCTCGATAAGCGCAGCCACGTCAACATCACTTTTGCCGATAATTTTCTTTTCGAGTATAGGGTTCGATGCAAGTGAGATTAGCTGCGACAGATCGAGTGGTGGGACAAAATCCAGCGCGACAGGTGGGCGACCATAGAGAACAAGCGCTCTTTTCTTTAGGTTTTCAAGGTCAACTAGCTTGGACTTGTTGTTGAGATGCTCCTGCAGGACTCTGGCTCTGAAGCTGTCTTTACTGTTTCTAGAGCCCTTGAATGCCACCTCGAAGATATCGTCATACTTTGTTTTTTGCTCCCAGCAGTGTCCAACTAGTCTTGCATCTAGAGTTTTCAAATCGGCAAGCTTGCCACCGTTTCCATCTGGACCACTGAGTTGAACAATGGCGCTGTCTCGTAACTGCTCACAACGTTTACGCCCAGCCTTTAGTGTCTCCAGACGATCTAGTTGGGCTTGTTCAGCCTTGCCCAAGGTAAATACGCCCTTAAGATCTTTGGAATCACTGTAATTGTCTGCTATAAAATCGCTATTGTAGACCAGTGTTGGGATGGAGTTACTGTTCTTCCAAATCACTGCACAGTCTGGCGAAATTCCGGGGTTTGCAATGAGGCGACTGAGCGTCGTTTTACCCGCTCCGTTAGCGCCATAGATGACATTAACTGGCTTGAGTGACGCCAAAATTTCCGGGGTGTCTGGGTGATAAGTTGCAATCTTCTTGAGCGTAATAGACTCGATCATCTCTCGCGTCCATGAGAAGCAGCGATGCATTGTCGCTGATTCGTTTGAGGAAAGGGTTAGCAGACCCACAACCGATCGCAGTTAGAATGCAGCCCGGTATGACCTTGGGGGTCAAACCGGACGAAGCGCATTGTGGCTTCGTCTCCGAAAAGCCTAGACAATTGCTGGCTTTTTGCCAGTCCGGTGATCGCAGGATTCCGGTGTGAAGGGGAAGTTGGGGGGGCTAAATTTAGGGGCAAACCATGCCCGCCTCAGCGCCTTCCATCATTCTGTCAGGACTTTTTTACGGTGGTCCTCAAACCACGAGATAGAGAACTGTAACCTGAAGGATAATACCCATTAAATTCAATCGGTTAAGTATTGATGCGACTCCTGTCTCCGCACCAGCACCTAGAAGTTACCGCCGTCCTTGCAGCGCGGACGTTTGTGTCTAGGTATCTCAGCAGGCCTCATTAGTTCCAGTTGCAGCTAACCTGCACGCGTCTGCTGTGACATGGCTGCTGTACGCGGGAGACCATCTGGTCTGCCGGGTTATCTTTTCCTCGGTTCGCCAATCTGCGTACAGCTGCCACCTTCTCCACACGTAGGGCTGTCCATATCGGGCACGTTTCCATCATGGAGACAGCACGTGGGACACCTCCGGTGTGCCGGTTCCTTTCGTCCCGGTCGGCCAACCCACGTACTGTTGCCACCCAGTCCCTCCGTGCAAGCCATTTCCTACGCTTTCCATTGCCATTTCCCATCCCCAAGAACCTTGCACTAGAAGCCCCCAAGGAATAAATTCCCTACCAGTCGCGGCAAATTCCGCGACCGGGTTTGGCGACCCGGATAAACTTGGCGCAGCAGCGCCCCACACGATTGCAGGCGCTTTTTTTGTGCCCGCAGCCTCGTGCCATGGCGGCTGTGCGCGGGAGACCTTCGGGTCTGCCGGGTTCCAAGTTCCCGGTTCGCCAACCTGCGTACAGCTGCCACCCATTGTTTGGCGACAGTGCGTGGTGGTTCCAACCTAACTTGGAGTCTCATGCATGACCATCACACGTCTGTACAGGATCCTCGCATCCGCTCTCCGCCGCTCAACCCCTGCGGCCACCCCATCCCCAACCTTCTACCCGATCGACAGCCAATCCCTCGCCGAACGCGCCAACCGCGAGGTGCCCCATGACTGACCGTGACCGCATGTCTACCCTGCAAAGCTACGTCTGGACCCTCGAACTGCTAGGCGAGGCGCTGGTCCAGCATGACGAGGTGCTCGAGTGCGAGCACAACCCGCAACTGAGCTTCCGCAACACGGCGGGCATACACCAGGCGATCCGGATCATCAGCCGCTTGGCCAGCGAGCAGTTCGGCAAGCTGGAGGTGATGAAAGAAGAGGGTGTTTCTACAGGCTGATGCTGCGCATCATCGGGGCCGCTTTGCGGCCCTATTGCGGGGTGTGTCCTGAGCAGACTTCACTTGAACCATCGCCTCTTGCAAGAGCGTGCCCGGTCGGCAACGCATCGCTTGCCCGGTGCTTCATCACCCCCGAATCAGCGCCTACCAGAACCACCCGCCCCGAGCCAGTTCCTGCTCGCAACTCCGATACTGCGCGCCAAACACCGACGCCCGCGCCTGCACCTTCTGCGACACGTTCTTCAGCCACGGCTTGGCGTCGTAGCTGCGGTTGCGGTAGCCGCCCCAGCCTTCGTGGTAATTCA
>Ga0256899_1000600_pt1 | contig 12154 bp, 9 predicted proteins | sample MC6MC0687MT_FD_190202 | JGI IMG/M metagenome (GOLD analysis project Ga0256899, IMG submission 190202) | Metatranscriptome of enriched soil aggregate microbial communities from Iowa State University, Ames, United States - MC6-MC0687-MT... | ecosystem: Environmental > Terrestrial > Soil >...
GACCAACTAAAAAACCTTTTTCCTGAGCATGAAGAGCAGGATTTTCAAATGCCCGAAGAAGAATTTAAGCAGAAAGAACCTCTGGTTTGTAAATTTGAAAAGAAAGGCAGAAACGGAAAACCTGTAACGATTGTAGAAGGTTGGGAAGGCAGTGAAGACGATTTGAAGACGATTTCAAAAAAAATAAAAACCACTTTGGGAATCGGTGGTTCTGAAAAAGACGGAACAATTATTATTCAGGGAGATAACCGTGATAAGATTATGGCGATTCTAAAAGATTTGGGTTATAAAACTAAAAGAGTCGGCGGATAGAATATATTAGGTTTTAGGTTGCAGTTGATAGGTGATAGTTTACAGTATGAATTCAAGTTTTAAAACTGAAAAGCAGGCATAAATATTTTCAGGAAATTATTTTTAATAATGTATAAATAAAAAAAATTGCCATCGACAAAGAACATGACGACAGCAAAAGAGAAAGTGTAATTATTAAAACACAAATCTAAGATTTCAATATTACCGGAACTTTAATCTTAAATTAAATAAAGATTATCTTTTGATTGATCTGCTTTTTTAAAACAAAATTCTTATCTTCACCTCCCTTTTTTAATAAAATAATTATGCTAAATAAACTTGCAGCTTCAGAATTAGTTCTGAACGAAGACGGAAGTGTATATCACCTTAACCTTTTGCCGGAAGATATTGCCAACAAAATAATTTTGGTAGGCGATCCGGACAGAGTTCCAAAGGTTTCAAAATACTTTGACAAAGTTGAAGTAAAGAAAAACAAAAGAGAATTTTATACTCACACAGGAACTTTGCGTGGTGAAAGAATTTCTGTAATGTCAACCGGAATCGGTACCGAAAATATCGATATCGTAATGAATGAACTTGATGCTTTGGTGAACATCGATTTAAAGGAAAAAGAATTTAAATCTGAACATCAATCATTAGAATTATTCAGAATGGGAACTTGCGGAAGTGTAAATCCTGATGTGCAGGTCGACAATATGCTGGTTACTCAAAACGTGGTTGGACTTGACGGTTTGATGCATTTTTATCAGGATTATCAGTTTGAAAATGAGTTTTCAAAAAATTTCTTTGAAAAATTCCCGTACGAAAAAATTAAGCCAATGCTTTATTTCTCTGAATGGTCTGAAGAATTGGGAGAATTGTATAAAGATGCCAAATATCACGGAAATACAGCTACTTTCCCGGGGTTTTATGCTCCACAAGGAAGACAGCTTCGTTTAAAAGCTTTGGATGACAAGTTCCTTGAAATTTTAAATGATTTAGGAATTACCAATTTTGAAATGGAAACTTCTGCAATTTATGCTTTCTCAAAATTGTTGGGCCACAAAGCGATTACTGTAAATAATGTGATTGCCAACAGAAGACGTGGCGAGTTTTCATCTGATCATCATGCTTCTGAAAAGAATTTGATAGAATGGGTTCTCGATAGAATCATTAAATAATAAAAAAAGGATTGCGAGTTGCAATCCTTTTTTAGTTTTTATTAATATGGGCAATTTTTTTCGTATTCTTTTATGATTCCTGCATAAAATTCGAGATAAGCTCGAAGCATATAGTCTCCGATAACCTGCTGCGTTCGATTGTGTTTATAGCCTTGTTTTTTTGCATCGTCATAAGCCTGTTTACGGACTTGTTTAAATCTTTCGTTAATTTCTTTTCTGAAACTTTTTTCTTCTAATTTCGCTTCAAAAACATCCATGTATTTTTGGAAATCAGGACAATTTCTTCCTGCATATCTAAAACTCTGCACCATTCTGTCGTACATCGAACCTATACTGAAAAGACTCATTTTATCGTAATCTACAGGCATCAAAGCAAAATCATCTTTGGCATTTCTGATATAAAACTCAGAATATGCATAATTGCAGATTGAATTGGTACAAATGTCTATATTAGAGCCAAAAATCTGAATTTTTCCATCATATAACAATGGTTGAAAAGATCTTTTTCTTTTATCCTCAACTTTGCCGTTTTTATCTACATACTTCATGTCTAATCTTTCGATAGCACTGGTAACATCATCATGATCATCAAATATTTTCAGAGATTTTACATCTTTAGCACTTAGTTTTTCTGCCGAAGAACTTTGTGTTTTTTTATATTCAAAACTATAGATATTATCTTTATCAAAAAAGCCTGGATATGTACCATTTGGGTAATTGTAACCGACAAAAAAGCCATTTATTTTTGAGCCATCCTCCATCACAAATTCAGCTTTCGGTTGTTCTTTATCCTGTTTCTTCCCATAATATTGTTGGGAATAAATCTTCGCTGTACCGAAACAAAGTAAAGACAGTAGTATTTTAATCTTCATGAAATTGATTATAGTTTTTTATTAAAATCAAATATAAAAAAAATTATGTTTTTTTTAACTTTTATAAAATTATTTAGGAATACTTCTTGCCTATTCTTAAACATAACACTTAAATATTAACATTATGGAAAACCAGGATTATAACAAAGCTGAAAAAGCAGTAGACAACACTGAAAACTCTTTAAGAAATGCGGCAACCGATGCAAAATGGAAAATCAGTGATTTGGCAGACAAAGCCAGAGATTATATCAACGAAAAAAAGAAATAATGACGAAGAAGCAAACCATGAAGGTTGGCTAGACAGGGTAAAAGCTAATGCAGCAGATACGTGGGAAGATATTAAAGACGGAGCCAATGATGCTTGGGAAAAAACCAAAGATGCAGCAGAAGATGTGAAGGCGGAATGGAACAAAAAAACGAACTAAGTTTATTAGTCTTTTATATATTATCAAAGAAAAACGGAGTCTTTTTAGGAAGGCTTCGTTTTTTATTATGTTCTAAACACAAATTATTGCTACATTTGTGGGATTAATAAACATTAAAGAATTATGTCATACGGTTTACTTAAAGGCAAGAAGGGAATTATTTTTGGAGCCCTTAATGAACAATCTATCGCATGGAAAGTTGCTGAAAGATGCCACGAAGAAGGCGCAGAATTTATCCTGTCAAACGCTCCGATTGCTCTTAGAATGGGAGAATTGAACGGTTTAGCAGAAAAAACAGGTTCTGAGGTAATCGGTGCAGACGCAACTTCTATCGAAGATCTTGAAAAACTTTTTGATGCTGCTGTTGCAAAATTTGGTAAAATCGACTTCATCCTTCACTCAATTGGTATGTCTATCAATGTGAGAAAAGGAAAGCATTATACAGAAATGAACTACGATTGGTTGGAAAAAGGTTGGGATATTTCAGCAGTTTCTTTCCACAAAGTAATGAGAGTGGCTTACGAAAAAGACTGTATGAACGAATGGGGAAGTATTTTGGCACTAACTTATATTGCTGCTCAAAGAACATTCCCGGATTACAACGATATGTCTGATAACAAAGCTTATCTGGAAAGTATCGCAAGAACTTTCGGAAACTATTGGGGTGAAAGAAAAGTACGTGTAAACACGGTTTCTCAGTCTCCTACTCCAACTACTGCAGGAAGCGGTGTGAAAGGTTTCGGAGGTTTCTTAGGGTATGCTGAAGATATGTCTCCACTAGGAAATGCTACGGCTCTTGAATGCGCAGATTATTGCGTAACTCTTTTCTCTGATTTAACGAAGAAAGTAACGATGCAGAACCTTTTCCATGATGGAGGATTCAGCAGCTCTGGAGTTACTCAGAAAGTAATCAGCAAATATGATGTTGAATAAGAAGTCATCAGTAATGATTAATTGGTATATAAGTAATACTTTATTATATAAATCCGGAACGTTTTGTTTCGGATTTTTTTTGATCGTTATTTGTAAAGATCTTTTGAAAAATAAATTCAGCGGAGCCAAAGGCTTCGCTGAATTTTAATTAAAAATATTAATATGAAGTGTATTTTGTATTAAAGTTTTGAGTTTTATGTTATGAGCTATTCTATTTTTTTAAGCAAAGTTTGTCATTCCGAGGAACGAGGAATCTCTAATAATGATGTTGAGATTCTTCACTCCGCTTCGCTACGTTCTAAATGACAAAAAATACTGTTATTTACAAACAACTTTCTACCACCAAAAGCGGGTTTTATCCCGCTCTTAGTAATGAAAAATATTATTTATTTTGACCAATTAATTCTTTTTGTCTGAACATTTTGAGAATCGGTTCCAACCATGATGTCGAATTCTCCAGCTTCCCAATCATAATTCAATTCATCATCATAAAATTTCAGATTTTCAGGAGTTAATGTAAAATTGATAGTTTTAGTTTCTCCTTTTTTAATGAAAACTTTTTGAAAACCTCTTAATTCTTTTACAGGTCGTACTACTTTTCCAAATAAATCTCTGATATACAACTGCACCACTTCTTCCCCATCGTATTTTCCGGTGTTGGAAATATTTACACTGATATTTAAAGTCTGATTTCCTTTAAGGTTGGTTGAACTTAAATTCATTTCAGAATATTTAAATTGAGTATAACTTAAACCATAACCAAATGGGAATTTAGGATCATTATCAAGATCAATGTAGGCTGAAACATAATTTCTGTCGGTGTTGTTTTTTGCTGGTCTTCCTGTGTTGTAATGATTGTAATAAACAGGAATTTGTCCTTCTGTTCTAGGAAAAGACATTGGAAGTTTTCCTCCCGGATTTACCGTTCCAAAAAGAACATCTGCGATAGAATTTCCGGCTTCTGTACCCAACCACCAAGTGTAAACAATAGTTGAAATATTATCTGCAGCCCAATCAAAAACCAAAGGTCTTCCAGCATTGATCATTAAGACAATTGGTTTCCCGGTTTTAGCAATTTCTTTTAAAAGTTCTTCCTGAACTCCCGAAAAATGAATATTACTTCTGCTTTTCGCTTCTCCGCTCATTGCGTGACCTTCACCTAAAGTCATAATCACAACGTCTGCTTTTTTTGCCGTTTCTATAGCTTCTGCGAACATAGATTTATCCTGATCATCAACATTGGCTCCTTTTGCGTACAATAAAGTCGAATTTTTGTCTAATTGATTTTTAATTCCATCAAACTGAGTAACAATTCTTTGATTGTCATCTTTAAATGCAATTGACCAAAAACCATGATTGGCAACTGTTTCTTTTCCGAAAGGACCAATCAATGCTACAGTTTTAATAGATTTTGAAAGCGGAAGAATATTCTTTTCATTTTTAAGTAAAACAATGCTTTTTGAACCAAATTCTCTCCCGAATTTTCTATTTTCCTGATTATTTAATTGTTCTTTCTGCTTTTTTTCGCTACTGAATCTGTAAGGATCATCAAATAATCCCATTTCAAATTTTTTAACCAAAATTCTTCTTGTTGCGTCATCAATAAATTTTGGATCGACTTTCCCTTCTTTAACTAACTTCAGAAGTTCAGCCATATAAGCACGACTTTCCATATCCATATCGGTTCCTGCATTCATGGCTTTTTCGGCAGCTTCTTTATTGTCTTTAGCATATCCGTGAGGAACCATTTCTCCGATGCTTCCCCAATCTGAAACTACAAAACCTTTATAATTCCATTGGTCTTTTAAAAGAGTTCTTAAAATATATTTGTTTGCTGTTGCCGGAATTCCATTAATGTCGTTAAAAGAATTCATAAAAGTCGCGACTCCCGCTTCTGCAGCAGCTTTGAAAGGAGGTAAATAAGTTTCGTGTAATTGCCTTAAACTCATATCCACAGAATTATAATCTCTTCCGCCAACAGCCGCTCCATACGCTGCGAAATGTTTCGCACAAGCCATAATGGCATCAAGATTTCCAAGACCTTTTCCCTGAAAACCTTTGATTCTTGCCAAACCAATTTGCATTCCCAAATACGTGTCTTCGCCGGAACCTTCCATCACTCTTCCCCATCTCGGATCTCTTGCGATGTCAACCATTGGTGCAAAAGTCCAGTGAATTCCATAAGCTGAAGCTTCAGTTGCTGCAATTCTTTCTGATTTTTCAATTAATTTTAAATCCCAACTCGCCGCTTGACCAAGATTCACGGGAAATGTTGTTCTGTAGCCATGAATTACATCCTGACCAAAGAGTAAAGGAATTCTTAATCTTGATTTTAAAGCTAATTCCTGAAATTTTTTCGTTTCTTCTGCTCCTGCAACATTGAGCATAGAGCCAACTTTTCCTTTTTTTATTTCTTCTAAAACCGTCGCAGAATTTGAATTTTGCGGACCCGTTGCATATTCAAAACCACTGTATTGAACGAGTTGTCCTACTTTTTCTTCCAACGTCATTTTCGATAACAATTCGGAAACTTTCTGATCGACCGTTTTTTGTCCAAAGACGTTGAATCCGAATGCTGTAAATACTAATATGAAATATATCTTCTTCATTTATAATTAGTTTTGGTATGTTTCTAAAAGCAAAGTTCGCAAAGATTTTCTTGCAAATAATGCGGTTGATTTTTTAAGTTCACTAAAATCTTTTACTTAGCAAAAAAACGAAGTTTTACCAATCAATAATAACTTTAATTTAAAAAATATAGGTCGCAACAGAACTTCCAGTAATTGTAACCGGCGCTGTTTTCTGATTATATTTTATATTGAAACTTTCATCCGATTTATTGTTGTTCTGAACTATCAAAACCGTTTTACCTTCCGGAGTTTTAAAAGCAACTGTAGCTAAGTTTTCTGTTTGTGTAGAGGCTATTCTATGAGAATTTGCCGGAACAAACTTTGAAGCATGAGCAATAATATAATACGCAACATTTCTTGTAAAATTTTCACTGTCTGAAACCGTAATCGCTCCTTTACATTCTGTACATCCTCCCGGAGTATGCGGTTTATATTGAGTATCATTCGCAAGATTCCATTCTAAAGCAATTTTACTCCAGTTTCTCATCGATCCGATAACAACATTTCTGGTGTGCCAATTTAGGTCTTCATTGAAAGTCCCTTTTGCACCTGTCCATTGTTCTGTAAAATAAAGGTTTTTATTGGGATGAGCCTCGTGAATCGTACTCAAAGCTGAAATATCTCCTTCATACAAATGGAAAGCAGAACCGTCTATATATTGATTGGCTTCTGAATCATTTAAAATATTAATAGCGTATTCAGGTTTGTTGCAATTGTGATCGTAAACAACGATTTTGGTTTTAATATTATTTGATTTAAAAATCGGACCTAAACTTTGCTTAATAAAATCTCTCTGCTGATCGGAAACCATCAGTAAACTTGGATTATTTCCTGGATGTAAAGGCTCGTTTTGAGGAGTGATTGCATCAATAGTAATTCCTTCTTTCTGCATTCCCTGAATATATTTTACGAAATATTTTGCGTAAACATCATAATATTCAGTTTTTAAACTTCCACCAATCGATTTACCATTATCTTTCATCCAAACCGGTGGCGACCAAGGAGCTGCGATGATTTTTATTTTAGGATTGATTGCTAAAATTTCTTTTAGCATTGAAATCAAATCTTTATCTCTTGCCAAACTGAATTTAGAAAGAGAAGAATCGGTTTGACCTTCTGGTAAATCATCATAAGAAAAAACTTCACCATCCAAATCGGATGCGCCAATACTCAATCTTAAATAACTTATTGAAATTGAGTTCTTATCATTCCCAAAAAGTTCGTTTAAAAGCGCTTTTCTTTTTGAAGGAGAAAGACGATTGATTACTTCAACACTTCCGCCGGTTAATGTATACCCAAAACCATCAATATATTGAAACTTCTGAGCCTCGTCAATTTCAATATTTTGAAAGTTATTAGAAGTATTAACAAAAGTTAATGCATTTTGTTGCTGTAATTTTACGCTTTCATCACCTTTTGTCATCCAGATCTGTACTTTCTTATCTGTATTTGCTACAGATTTACACGAAGATAAAGGCAAAAGTACCACACCGCTAAATAGCAGTGCAGTACTTTTTAAAAAGAAACTATATGAATTTTTGTTTAACATATTTAATATCCAGGATTTTGAGTTAAATTTTGATTCTTGTCTAATTGCGCCTGAGGAATAGGCCATAACAATCTGTTTTGATTAATGTTGGTGGCATATGGAAGTACTGTTCCATTACCATTTTTTTGTTGAGAAAGAATAGAAATTGCTTTTCCTGTACGCTTTAAATCAAACCATCTTTGCCCTTCAAAAGCTAATTCTGATTTTCTTTCTAACAAAACTTTATTGATTCCGTCATCTTCAGAAGTGATCGTAATTGGTGCAAGAGCCACCCTATTTCTTACTTGATTCACTAAATTTTGAGCATCAGAAAAATTGCCTAAATGAATGTTAGCTTCTGCTTTCAATAATAAAATATCAGAAAGTCGAAGAATATAAAAATTTTGATTACCATCTGTCAGACGCATTTTATTCATAAATGGGAAGTTATTACCTGACCAGTAAGGATCAGACCAGCTTACTGCTGAAAACTTAATAGTAGTGTTTAATCTTTGAATATCACCTGCATCATTATACATTTTTATCAAATCATTGGAAGGAGTGTTGAATTTTTTCCAATCAGTTCCTACATACATTGAAGTACACCATGCCCAAATATTACTGGCATTTCCATTTGCTTCAAAAATTGATTCTGCGTTTCCTTCGTGATTACTATCAAACAAATGATCATAAACAGGAAGTAAAGAATACCCTTGAGAAATAACGAGATCCGAATATTGCTTTACTTTTGCCCAATCTGGAGTAGGTTTTGTAGCATAAACTTTCGCTAATAGAGCATAAGCAGCACCTTTATTTGCTTTATATTTTTCTGATGACGCAGGAGCATTTGCAATTGCCCCTTCCAAATCTGAAATAATTTGAGCATAAACATCATTTACAGATTGTCTTTTTGGGTATAGCTGGGTATATGCTTCATCAAAATTTTCTGAATTGATAGTTATGAATGATTTCGTAACAATAGGAACATCTCCCCATAATTGCACCATATGAAATAAATACATTGCACGGAAAATGGATGCTTCAGCTTTCATCTGATTTTTCCTTACAGTAGAAAGATCTCCAGCACCATCTACATAATTAAGAATTTTGTTACAATGATCCATAAAATTGCTTAGATATCCCCAATCTCTATTTACATTAGTATTGGTTGCTAAGATTCTATATTCATCTTGTTGAAAGTTTTGCACGTTATCAGCGCCGGCGTACGAAATGTCTGTCTGTGCATCGCCGTTTAGAAGATAGTCTAATTGCCAATATTCATTGCCAAAATCAGAATAAATAGTGATCATAGCCTTTTCTGCATCATCTGCATTTGATATGGGATTATTTATATCTACTGTTTGGTCAGAAATAGGTTCGGTATCCAAATATCTTTCACAGGAAACAGCAGTGAAAAATAGAGCTGAAATAGAAATTGAGTATAATATTTTATTGATTTTCATTATTTTAAATTTAGAAAGTTGTTTTTAGACCTACAATAAATGTTCTAACTTGAGGATAGGTTCCATAATCTATTCCTAAAACTCCTGCAGATCCTGAATAAGCATTAACTTCAGGGTCAAAACCGCTATACTTTGTCCATGTATGAAGATTTTGTCCAGTAACATAAACGTTAACATTCGATACGCCTTTAAATAAATTTTTAAAATTATAGCCTAATGTTACGGCTTTAAGTTTAATGTAAGATCCATCTTCTACAAATCGATCAGAGATGTGCAAAGATTCTGGATCATTAGCTTTTGGAACATTGGTAATTTGACCAACAGTTGTCCATCTATCTAAAACTGCAGTAGATTGATTTTTAAAATCAGTCATTAATTCTAAATCTAATCTTGATGCATTAAAAATATCACCTCCCTGCGATCCTGTAATTAATATATCTAGATATAAGCCTTTATAGTTAAAGTGATTTGTAAATCCGAAAGTATATTTTGGGTTTGGATTTCCAATATTTGTACGATCACCAGTATCGAAGAATCCATTTCCGTTAAGATCTTTGTAAGTTAAACTTCCTGTTGTAGGATTCACACCTTGTACCTGATAACCATAAAAACTTCCTATAGCTACTCCTGGAGCAAATCTTGTAATACTTTCTCCTACCGTCTCATTATATGCAGCATATGATATAGGAACATAATTTATTGATTGAATTTTATTTTTGGTAAAAGAAATATTGAAGTTTGTATTCCAACTAAAATCTGTGTTCTTGATGTTAGCGGTATTTAAAGAGAATTCCAAACCTTTATTTTCTACAGAACCTACGTTTGTATTATAACCATAAGTTGCAATTGGGAAGACAATACCCATTATCAGATTCTTCGTATCTCTCTTATAAGCATCTGCTGTAAATTTGATACGATTGTTAAGAAAATTTACATCTAATCCAATATTAGAATCTGTAGTAGTTTCCCAAGTAAGGTCTGTGTTACTATATTGATAAGGACTCCAAGAGCCTTTAGGAGTTCCGTCTTCATTATACCCTAACTCAGAAAGTCTTTGAAGATAAAGAGCAGAATAAGGACTAATCCCTGATGCATTACCTGATTTCCCCCATCCTCCTCTTAATTTCAAATAGTTTATCACTGAATTATCTTTAAGAAAATCTTCATTAGAAACTACCCAACCGGCAGAAAGTCCTGGGAAATATCCCCATCTATTATCCTTAGATAATGCAGATGAAGATTGAGTCTTTATGATTCCCATTACTGTATATTTATTTTTAAATGTATAAATAGCACGGAAAAATCCTGACAATTCCCTTAAATCAGTTGATGCATAATTATAATGTGGCTGTTGCGCTAAATCATAAATAAATTCATTGGTATCTACAGGAAACATTTTTCCCCATTGACTATTCATAATATATTTTCCATCTCTTACATTTCCACCTAACAATAATTGTAATTCATTAGCACCAGACTTAAAGTTGTAATTTAATGTTCCCTCATATAATACGTTTTGCCAAGTACTTCTATTTAAACTTCCTGTTCCCTGCTCTTGTCTTCCGTAGCTTGTTTGATAGCCGTTTACAAAATTCATGTATTTGGTATCTACAATATCTAAAGAGATACTAGGTTTAAATGTTAAATTTTTAGCTAAAGTAACGTCAAAACCAAAATTACTCATAAATCGATTATTATTGGTCTCATCGATTCTTGATTGATAAGCTACAGGATTTTCCCAAGAAGATTGAAAAGGGTTGGGAGCAAATTGTCCTGGTTTATAACCCTCTTTTATACTTCCATCAGTATTAGTTGGAGTACCATTAACTTCAGAACCATATACTGGTAAAAAAGATGGTGTATTAAGAGCTGCTAAAACAATACCTCCTCTCGCTGTACTAAGATTATCTGATGTGCTTTTTAAATCTGTTTTTATGTAGTTTAAGCTAGTATTAAATTTTAACCATTTTGCTATGTTGGCATCTAAATTTACTTTAAAAGAATATCGATCAAATCTGGAAGGGTTTATAATACCATCTGTACCTTGATAACCTAATGAAGTATATGCTTTTACATTTTCGTTTCCAAAAGAATAATTTACATTATAATTTTGATCAAATCCATTCTGATATACTTTATCTTCCCAATTTGTATTTATTCCTGCATACATAGGATTATTAATTGTAGTAAGATAAGACGGGTTAATCTCATTCATCAAAGATTTATATTGATCTAAATTCAATACATCTATGTTATTAACTTTTTTAGAAAATCCCCAATAAGCATTAAAACCTAATTGAGATTTATTACTCTTACCTCTCTTTGTCGTTACTAAAACAACTCCACTTGAACCATTAATACCATATATTGCTGTAGATGTTGCGTCTTTTAATATTGTCATTTCTACAATATCATCTGGGTTTACACCACTAATATCTGTAGTTTGGATTCCATCTACAACATATAACGGGGACGTGCTTGAAGTAATAGACGTATTTCCTCTAATCTTTACATCCAATGCCGCTCCAGGTTTTCCAGAAGGTTGTACAACATTTACACCAGCTGCGTTACCTTGTAAAGCTTGAGCAACATTTGTAATTGGTCTATCAGTAAAAGCATCAGCTTTTACAGTAGAAACAGCACTTGTTAAATTCGACTTCTTTACCGAACCATAACCAATCAAAACTACTTCCTCAATCTTCTGCTCTTTTGAAACAGTGTCGCGCGGCGTAGTCTGTGCATTGAAATTTGCCGTAAAATAAAGTGCGGCAATAATCCCTAAGCTTCTTGATATTTTTACATTCATATACAGTTAAGTTTTTTAATTCTCA
>Ga0256899_1000606_pt1 | contig 12037 bp, 10 predicted proteins | sample MC6MC0687MT_FD_190202 | JGI IMG/M metagenome (GOLD analysis project Ga0256899, IMG submission 190202) | Metatranscriptome of enriched soil aggregate microbial communities from Iowa State University, Ames, United States - MC6-MC0687-MT... | ecosystem: Environmental > Terrestrial > Soil >...
AGGTAGCCGAAACGGACCGGATGCCTGCCATGCATGGCCGCAACGACGTCGTCGAAGGCCTGTCCGGCGGGTTTGATGCGGGGGTGGACCCCAGCGGGCAGGTCGACGCCCGTGACACCACCGGCAGCCTGCAGCTCGCGGACGGCGTTTGCTGCTGCGGTGCCCAAGGCGGCGCGTTCCCACAGTTGCGCTGCGAGCAGGAGCACGGTGCACTCCGCGGGCGTCAGGTTCACTTCGGGAAGCCGGTTCGAGTCCTTGCCGATCCGGTACCGGGTGGAGGCCGGGTCGTCGGCCCCAAAACTGCGGGGATCGGTCAGTGTCTCTATTTCAAAGCCAAACTGTTTCAGGTCCACTTTGTCGCGCTCGAACATGCGCCCAAAGGCGACGTCGTTCTCCGCGGAATCGTGGTAGACCTTGTCGCGCAGGACGGAACGCGGAAGCCCCACCTTGGTATTGAGCAAAGCCAGGAGGAGGTTCAGGAGTCGTTCGGTGCGGGATGCAGACACGGTTGCTACGTTACTAAAGTCCGGCGGGAAAGCAGCAAGGCGCGTCACCGACCGGTAAAACCGGAGGGCAACGCGCCTTGCGCAGAACGCGGGTCCTAGCGGACAGCGACGAGGTCAACCACGAAGATCAGAGCTTCGTTGGGCTTGATAGCTCCGCCGGCACCACGGGAGCCGTAAGCCAGCTCCGACGGGATCTCCAGTCGACGGCGACCGCCAACCTTCATGCCCAGCAGGCCCTGGTCCCAGCCCTGGATGACCTGGCCGACGCCCACACGGAAGTCGAGCGGAGCGCCGCGGCCCCAGGAAGCGTCGAATTCTTCGCCCGTGGACCAGGCAACGCCTACATAGTGGGTGGAGACAGTGTCTCCGGCTTTGGCTTCCGCGCCCGTGCCCTCGATGAGGTCCGTGATGACGAGGTCCGTGGGGACGTCACCTTCCGGAAAGTCGATTTCAGGCTTGGTGCGGTCGAAGTCACGCTGACCAAAAGACATGGTTGCTCCTTTTGCAGGATGGATGAATGGTTGTCGAATACCAGCCTAAGCCAGCATCCGGCAGGGATGATGACGTGCGTCGGTGATTACTTGACGCCGAGGATGTCTACGACGAAGACGAGGTCGCCCTTGGCTTCACCCTGGCCAGCTGCGCCGTAGGCCAGGTCCTGCGGAATCACCAACAGGACGCGGGAGCCTACGGTCTTGCCGGCAAGGCCCTGGGTCCACCCCTTAATGACGCCGCTGAGGGGGAAACTGGTGGACTGTCCGCGGTCGTAGCTGGAATCGAACTTCGTTCCACCGACGAGGTTGACGCCTACGTAGTTCACCGTGAGCGTGTCAGTGGCTTTGACTTCAGCGCCGCTGCCCTTGATCAGGTCCTGGGAGATGAGTTCTTTCGGCGCGGCAACCCCGTCCACGGAAATCTGCGGAATGCCCTTGTCGTCTTCCTTCACGGTGGGCAGCCCTGCCGGCGGCGTCACGGTCTCGCCCTCGGGCTTCTGCAGCACAGGCGCTGCGTCCTGGGCACCAACCACCTTGAAGACAATCAGCTTGGCAGAAGTTGCAGGTGAAGCTGTCGCGTTACCTGGAGCGGCGATGGCAATGTAGCTTCCTACCTTGGCGCCGACGATGGCGTTGTACATGGCGGCGTTGGAAGATTTCAGCTGGTCGTTGATGTCCAGCTTTTCGGGGTCATTGGCGTAGGTGTCCTCCAGCGAAGAACCGTCATTGCCGTCCATCACGACGTAGGCAAGTTGCACCGTCTGTCCAGCCTTAACGGCGTCACCCGTGCCGGCACTAACCAATTTCACGGTGGGCTCAGCGACGGTGAGCGGCTTGGCGAACTCAACGCCCGGCGTCTTCTTTTCGCCGTTATCCGTCACTTTAAGGGAGTCGAGTTTTGAGAGGTCCCCCGTCGACTGGCTGGTGGGCTCGCTGGCCGGAGTTGTTCCTCCTCCGCACGCGGTCATGAGCAGCAGGGCAGGAAGGAGAATTGCTAGGAGTCGGCGCACAAAAAAGACACTTTCGTCGGGGCAAGGGAGACTTGGAATGACGCACTGCGCATCCAAGCGGGTGGCCTCTTGGGAAGAAACCACTACTCAGGATAGCCCGTGAAGCTGGGAGTCAGCTCATAGAGTCCAGGAGGGCATCCACCCGTTCGTCGACGCTGCGGAACGGGTCCTTGCAGAGGATCGTCTGGTGTGCGCGGTCATTGAGCTTCAGGTGTACCCAGTCCACGGTGTAGTCACGGCCGAGCTCCTGGGCCCTCCGGACGAAGTCGCCACGCAACTTGGCGCGGGTGGTCTGGGGAGGCGCGTCCACGGCGTCCTTCACGTCCGTCTCGGTCACGAGGCGGCGTGCTGCCCCACGGGCCTGCAGCAGGAAGAAGAGGCCGCGCTGCCGCGAAATATCGTGATACGTGAGGTCCAGCTGGGCAATGCGCGGCGAGTCGAGGCTGAGGTTATGCCGGCGCATATAGCCGTCCATGAGCTTCTTCTTGATGGCCCAGTCAACTTCGGTGTCGATGGTGCTGGTGTCGCCGCTTTCGATCGCATCCAAAGTCCGCTTCCACAAATCGAGGATGAGTGGGACATGGGCGTTGTGCGCGCCGTTGGTCGCCACAAAGTCGGTGACCTTCGTCAGGTACTCGCGTTGGATATCAAGGGCCGTCAACTGCCTGCCGTTGGCAAGCCTCACCAACGCACGTCCGGTGAGGTCATGCGATATTTCCCTGATGCTGCGGATGGGATTCTCCATCCGCATGTCACGCATGATGACTCCGGCTTCGATCATGCGGAGGATGAGGTCAACGGTTCCCACTTTGAGCAGCGCGGAGGTCTCGGACATGTTGGAGTCCCCCACGATCACGTGCAGGCGACGGTAGAACTCAGCGTCTGCGTGCGGCTCATCGCGGGTGTTGATAATCGGACGGGAACGGGTGGTGGCTGACGACACGCCTTCCCAGATGTGATCGGCGCGCTGGGAGAAGGCGAACGTGGCACCGTGCGGGGTTTTCAGGACCTTGCCCGCCCCGGCGATCAACTGTCGGGTCACCAGGAAGGGAATGAGGATCTCGGCCAGGCGGGAGAACTCTCCACGCCGCGGAATGAGATAGTTTTCGTGGCTGCCGTAAGAGTTACCTGCGGAGTCGGTGTTGTTCTTGAAGAGATAAACCGTGCCATTGAAGCCCTCCGCCGCCAGCCTTGCCTGGGCCTCGTCCACGAGGTCGTCCAGGATCAGTTCGCCGGCACGGTCATGGGCGATGAGCTGGGCAAGGTCGTCACATTCGGCCGTTGCATATTCAGGATGCGAACCCACATCCAGGTAAAGGCGCGAGCCGTTGGTCAGGAACACATTTGAGGACCTGCCCCAGCTGACCACCTTGCGGAAGAGGTATCGAGCCACTTCCTCCGGTGCCAGCGGACGGGAATCCGGGCTGGAATAGGAGATTCCAAACTCCGTTTCGATGCCAAATATGCGCTTGTCCATCTCAGGTCTCCTCTGTGAGCATCCGGGTCATATCCTCGGGCAGCAGCCGCCGGAATGCCCTGCGCGATCCGCGGTGGCTTTCGGAGGCGCGGTACAGCACTGCTGCCTCGACGGCGGTGGCGGGCAGTTCATCCGGTTCCTTGTCTGTCGCCAAGGCGCGCAATGCCAAACGCATGGCCCCGGCCAGGGTGATTTCCGGCTCCCAAGCCTCACGGACGACGTCGGAGATCTGGTCAGCCAAACCGCCCATGACAACAAAGCCGTTTTCGTCAGCGATCGATCCATCAAAAGTAAGCCGGTAGAGGTGATCCTGCTCCCGCGTGGGGCCAACCTCGGCTACGGCCAGTTCAACCTCGAACGGCTTCTGTTCGGCGGTGAACACGGCACCCAGGCTCTGGGCGTAGACGCTCGCCAGTCCGCGGGCAGTCACGTCTTCGCGATCGTACGAGTAGCCGCGGACGTCAGCGTACCTGACGCCGGCCTGTCGAAGGCTTTCGAATTCGTTGTACTTTCCCACTGCGGCGAAGGCGATCTTGTCATAAATCTCGCCGATCTTGTGCAGGGAGGGTGACGGGTTCTCGGCTATCAAGGCGATGCCATCCGCGCAACTGATGACCACAACGGAACGGCCACGTGCGATGCCTTTCCGTGCGAAGTCCGCACGATCCTTCATCAGTTGCTCGGGCGATACATAGAACTGCTGCGTCATCTCAGGCCTCCCGTCCGGCAATGGCCCGCGACTCAACAATGGCCCCGGCTATGGCCGCCAGGTCCCTTTCGGGAACCCGTCGGTGACCAGCGCGATTAACCGTGTACACCACCGGCCAGAGTTGCCGGACAGGGTCCGGTCCACCCGTGGCGGAGTCGTCGTCGGCGGCATCGTAAAGGGCCTCGACAGCCACTGCGACGGCAGCCTCCTCCGAGAGGTTCGGTTTCCAGAGCTTCTTCAGGGCGCCGCGGGCGAACACGGATCCGGAACCCACGGAGTGGTGTTCCTGCTCTTCATAGCGGCCGCCCGTGACGTCGTAGGAGAACAAACGGCCTATGCCCGATGAATGGTCGAACCCCGCGAAGAGCGGGATGACGGCCATCCCCTGCATCGCCATGGGCAGGTTTCCACGGATCATGGCACCCAGACGGTTCGCCTTACCCACCAAGCTGAGGAGTGTTCCTTCGATCTTCTCGTAGTGTTCCAGTTCAACTTGGAACAGGCGCGTGATGTCGATGGCCAGGCCGGCTGTGCCGGCGATACCCAGCACGGAGTACTCATCCGCCGGGAACACCTTCTCGATGTGCCTGCTGGCGATGACGTTGCCCATGGTTGCCCGACGGTCACCCGCCATCAACACCCCGCCGGCGTACGTCACCGCGACGATTGTGGTGGCATGTGGGGACGACGGCACGGTGCCTGCGGGTAACAACTGATTGAACGGCAGGAGCTCGGGACGGGATCGTTGGAGATGCTCCGTAAAGGAAGACGTTGCCTGGTTGGCCAGGGGGCCGGTTGATGGGTCCTGCATTGCTGCACTCCTTCGACTCTGCGTTCCGATGCCCGGCGGCCTCACGCGGCCGGGCCGTACAACCTGTGGGGGCTCCGGTTACTGGCCACCCTTTTGAACGAACGCCCTGACGAATTCCTCGGCGTTGGATTCCAACACGCCGTCAATTTCGTCCAGGAGGTCATCCACGCCCTGCGTCGCCTCCGAGGCTTTCGCTTCGGGTGCTGCCGGCGGAGCCTCCGGGACGTCCACTTCAGTCTCGGTTTCCCGCGACTGCGGTTGTTGCTGCTCCTGAGCTGCCATTTTCTTCTCCCTACTGTCAGTCTCCGGGGAACGGAGACTTCCTACTGCAATATTGCCACGCTGTGGGCTGTTGCGTACGGCTTTGACCGGCCGCTGATCCGCCTGTGGCGAACCGCCTTAGGCCTTTGCCGGGGGCAAGCTCTGTCCCATCAATTCGGCGAGGAAAGAGCCGGCCTCCTGATGACGGTCGAAGAGAGCTCCGGTCAGGGATCGTGTCCCCCTCAAAGGCTCACGGGTGGGCACCCGCTGCAGCTTCCCCAGGCCAGGGACGTCGAAAATCACCGAGTCCCAGCTGGCGCCGACAACGTCCTTGCCGTACTTCGTGACGCAGCGCCCGCGGAAGTATGCCCTGGTGTCCGACGGCGGCTCGCTGACCGCCCGGGCGATGTCGCCGTCGTCGACGATGCGCGTCATTCGGTCCCTGGACAGCAGCCGGTAATAGAGGCCTTTCTCCGGCCTGATATCAGCCCACTGCAGATCCACCAGCCCCAGCCGGGCGTCATCCCAAGCGAGTCCGTCACGGTTGCGGTACCCCTCCAGGAGCGACTTCTTCGCCACCCATTCCACGGTGGACGCGGCGGCGTCGAGGTCGGTCCCCAGCGTCGTCAACGTGGACTCCCAATGTGACAACACCCCGTGGGTGTGCCCGTCACCGGTGACCGAATCCGATACCCCTGTTTCCTGGGCCAGTTTCGAGGCTGCTTCGTAGTACATCCATTGAAGATCGAGGGCGGTCACCCTCCGTCCGTCGATGAGCCTGACCGTGGACGTGAGCGTGGTGTCATGGCTGACGGCCTGGAGTGCCTGGACCGGCTCATGAACTTCGATTTTCGGTGCCTGCCCGGCCTCTATAAGGCTCAAAACCATGGCGGTAGTGCCGAATTTGAGGTAGTTGGAGGCCTGGCTGAGGTTGGCGTCCCCAATGATTACATGGAGCCGCCGGTACTTGTCCGCCGTGGCATGGGGCTCGTCCCGGGTGTTGATGATGGGCCGGCGGATAGTGGTCTCCAGCCCCACCTCCGCCTCGAAGAAATCGGCCCGTTGGCTGATCTGGTAACCGGGCGTCGAACTGTCCTGGCCAAGGCCAACACGTCCTGCCCCGCAGATCGACTGGCGGGAAACAAAGAATGGGGTCAGTCCCCGGATGATGTCCCCGAAGGGCACCGAACGGGGCATGAGGTAATTCTCATGCGATCCGTAGGACACGGATTTGTTGTCGGTGTTGTTTTTGTACAGGTTGATCGGTGGAAGGCTGGCATCGGCGGCGACTTTCCTGACCGTGGCCAGTGCAACGAGGTCCCCGGCGGCGTCCCACGCAACGGCGTCACGGGGGTTGGTGACTTCCGGGCTCGAGTATTCGGGATGGGCGTGGTCCACGTAGAGGCGTGCACCATTGCCCAGGACCATGTTCATCAGCAGGGAGCCGGACTCGTCCGCGCCGTCCAGCTCCAGTTCCTGCCGCCCATAGGCCAAGGCCACCGCTTCGGCGTCGAGCACCGGCGGCTGGTCCGTTAGCTGGCTGGGGTCCGCTGCCGCCCGGTCCAAGGTCCATCCACGTGCGTCATGCAAGGGTTCTTCGTCGGTGTAATCCCAGCGGGTCTCCGCACCACCGGCAGCGCGTTGGCGGGTCACCGTGGCGTAAGCCTGGATGATCCTGGCCGACATCATGGTGGCGTTCGCGCCAGGGGCCGATGGGGCGTGGATTCCGTATTCAGTTTCCGATCCCATGACGCGCATTGCGCCGCCTGCGGGTAACTGTCCGCCCGGTGTTCCTTCGACTCTTGCCGTCACAGGTACTGGCCCGTGTTGGCGGTGGTCTCAATCGACTTGCCCGGTTCCTGCCCGGCCTTACCCTGCACGATGGTGCGGATGTACGTGATCCGTTCGCCCTTCTTGCCCGAAATCCTGGCCCAGTCGTCCGGGTTGGTGGTGTTCGGCATGTCCTCGTGCTCACGGAACTCGTCCACCACAGCCCGCAGGAGGTGCTCGATGCGCAGGCCTTTCTGGTGGTTCGTCAGGAGGTCCTTGATGGCGTACTTCTTGGCGCGGTCCACCACGTTCTGAACCACTGCGCCGGAGTTGAAGTCCTTGAAGTACAGCATTTCCGTATCGCCGTTGGCATAGGTGACTTCGAGGTATTCGTTGGACTTCTCCGTCGAATACATGGCTTCCACGGTTCGCTGGACCATGGCGTCCACCGTGGCCTGTACGTCTCCCCCATATTCGGCGAGGTCCTGGGCGTGGAAGGGCAGGTCCGTGGTGATGTACTTCCCGAAAATGTCCGCTGCGGCCTCGGCGTCGGGCCGCTGGATCTTGACCTTGACATCGAGCCGGCCTGGGCGAAGGATCGCGGGATCGATCATGTCCTCGCGGTTCGAAGCACCGATGACGATCACGTTATCCAGCCGTTCGACGCCGTCGATCTCGCTGAGCAACTGCGGAACGATGGTGGTTTCGACGTCGGACGACACACCGGTTCCGCGGGTACGGAACAGCGAATCCATCTCATCGAAGAAGACCACAACCGGGCTGCCATCGGACGCCTTCTCACGCGCACGCGCGAAAATAAGGCGGATGTGGCGTTCCGTTTCACCCACGTATTTGTCGAGCAGCTCGGGACCCTTGATGTTGAGGAAGTAGCTCTTGAGGTCCGTGTTGCCGGCACGCTCGGCGGCACGTGCTGCGAGGGAATTGGCCACAGCTTTGGCAATGAGCGTCTTGCCGCAGCCCGGAGGGCCGTACAGGAGGATGCCTTTGGGCGCCTTCAGGCCGTGCTCCCGGTAAAGGTCCGGGTGCAGGAACGGCAGTTCGACGGCGTCGCGGATCTGTTCAATCTGCGGGCCAAGGCCACCGATGTCCTGGTAGGTGATGTCAGGGACTTCTTCGAGCACAAGGTTCTCCACCTCTGCGCGCGGGACCTTTTCAAGTGCGTATCCCGTGCGTGAATCCAGCGACAATGCGTCGCCGACCTTCAGGTGGATGTTCTGCAGGGCTCCCGAAAGCCGCACCACGCGTTCTTCGTCGGCCCGGCCGACCACCAGCGCCCGGTCCTTGCCGAGCATTTCCTTCAGAGTGACCAGTTCACCGGCGCGTTCGTAACCCAGCCCGGCAACCACCAGAAGTGCCTCGTTCAGCAGGACTTCCTGTCCGACTGCAAGCTGGTTGATGTTGACCAGGGGGCTGACGCCCACGCGCATCTTACGGCCGGCGTTGAAAATATCCACCGACTCCTCGGTTGCGGCCTGGCCGGAGCTCCCGGCAGAAGGTTGCTTCCGGGGGTTGACCTGCACCACGGTTCCGAAGCTGTAGGGCGGCTGCCCTTCCTGCTCCAAAGCACCCTTCAAGCGGAGGATTTCGGACTTCGCGGCTTCCAGCATGCTGACGAGCTTGCCGTTGTTCTGCGTAGCGGCGGCCAGCTGGCGGTCGATGTGGCGGAGCTTGTCCCGGAGGATGTTGATCTGCCGCTCGGCAACAGTCAGTTCACTGGAGGCCTCCGACGGTTGCACGGGGGCCAGCCCCCGGCTTCCTGCCTCTTCCGGTGCGGCGTGTCCTTCTTCCGGCGTCTGCCGTCCAAGGTCGTTGTTTGACGTGTCCACGAATCATCAGCCCCTTCCTGCGCTTAACAAGACCTTAGTCCCGAAAAGCTCAGGGTGCTGGGTGACATTCGGAATGCGGACCCTATTGTGACCTTTGTCAGTTTGTGACCGTGGGGTCATCCTGGACGTTGGTTCCGGCGATGGCGTCACGTGCGGCGCGCCGGAGTTTCTTGTCCGAAACTGCCCGCTCCCCTACTGCGCCGGGCGTCCAGGCATTGAGGTCCTCTTCGCTGAATTCGGTCTTGGAAGGGCGGCGCTTCACTGAGATTCCGGTGACGCCGTCGGCGAGGCGGCGGGTGACCAGAAGGAAACCAGTGTGGGCCACCATGCGGTGATCCGGCCGAACAGCCAGGCCCTCAAGGTGCCATCCGCGGACCATTGACTCCCAGGCGTCGGGCTCGGTGAATCGCCCGTCAGCACGGATGGCCTCGGCAGTGCGGGACAGCTGCGTGACCGTCGCTACGTAGTTGATCCAGACGCCGCCAGGCGCCAGCACGGTAGCAACAGCGTCCAGGCACTCCCAGGGCGCCAGCATGTCAAGCACTACGCGGTCCACGGAACCGGGGGCTTCGGCCTTGACTACCTCTTCCTGGAAGTCACCCAACGAGATCTGCCAGGCCGGGTGCGGGCCACCGAAGATTGTCTCGACGTTGCCGCGGGCGATGTCGGCGAATTCTTCGCGGCGCTCAAAGGAATGCAGGTAGCCGCCGTCACCGACAGCGCGAAGCAGGGAAATGGACAGGGCACCGGAGCCCACACCGGCTTCCACGACGCGTGCGCCCGGGAAAATGTCGGCCATGGTGACAATCTGGCCGGCGTCCTTCGGGTAGACAACGGCCGCGCCACGAGGCATGGACAAGACGAAGTCGGACAGCAGCGGCCTCAACGTCTGGTACTGCTGGCCTACGTTGTTGCTGACCACGGAGCCATCCACCTTGCCGATGATCTCATCGTGGTTAAGGAAGCCCCGGTGCGTGTGGAATGCGCCGCCGACTTCCAGCGTCACAGTGTTCATGCGGCCGCGTTCATCCGTGAGCTGGACCCGCTCGCCAACGCGGAAAGGCCCGCGGCGGCGCGCTGCGCCCGTCGGCTGCACGGCGGTTCCGGTAGCTGCCTCGTCAGGGCCTGCGCTGGCCTCGGGGGCGGCGGTTTCGCTGCTCATGTGGTGTTCCTCGCTCTTGTACGGCTGGGCCGCGACGTGTTGCTGGCTGGTGGGCGCCAAAAAGCCGTGGGGTTGTTTGCTATGACGGCCGGCATGTAACTCTACCGGCCACGGGGTCAGGGGCGACCGCTGCGGCGGGCTTCCTTACCTGTAATGGCTGTCACGACAGCCTGCTGGCGCAGCAGGCCGGTGACGATTCCGTTGTAGTCCACCACAGCGTATTCGCCCCCTTCCAAGCGTGCCAAGTACTGAATGAGTTCCTGTCCCTTGGACCATTCAGGGACATAAGCCCCCGCGCCCAGGGCGTGCGCCACCGCCGTGACCGGCGTCGTCGTCAAGGCCTCAGGCGGCACCAGAGCGGCAGCACCCGGGTCCACGACTCCTTGCGGCTTTCCGTCGGGTCCACAGATGACGACGGCGGGGCTGCCGTCAGGGGCGATGTCCAGGACGTCGGCCACGGAGGCTGAGTTCGGGACGCCGACGGCGCGCTCCGCGAGGCCCGCCGCGCTGACCAGGTACAGGCGGCTGCGGAGCTTGGCGTGGTGGATGGAGCTGGAGGCGCCCATCCAGAGGAATCCGCAGACAAGGACGGTGATGAGCATCAGGCTGATATCCAGCGGCGCGCCGGAGAGCAGAGGCAACGCGATGAACCAGATGACCAGCGCGGCAACGATGATACGTCCAGACCAGCCGGCAGCAATGGTTCCCTTGTCCTGGCTCCCGGTGGCTTTCCACACAGCGGATTCCACCAGCCGCCCACCGTCCAGCGGCAAACCTGGAAGCACGTTGAACAAGCCGATCAGGAGATTGGCCCACATGAGGATGTTGGCCAGGATTTCGGACACCCCGCTCAGGACATCGGCGGAGAGAACGGCCCACATGGCGGCTGCAAGGACGAAGTTCGAAGCAGGCCCGGCCAGTGCCACAACGACCGAACGTCCAGGCGAGGCCGTGAAGTTCTCAAACTGCGTGTGTCCGCCCCAGAGATTGAGGACGATCTTCTCTGTGGGCCATTTGAAGGCCTTGGCGCTGAGCGCGTGTGCCAGTTCATGAACCAGCACGGAGATGGCAAGCAACAGGGCGTAGCCCAATGCTACGAAGTAGGCGCCCAGGCCAAGACGCGGCATCTGCACCAGCAGTGCCGGCCCGTAGACAATGACGGTGAATCCTGCAATAACAAACCAAGAGTACGCAAGGTAGACCGGAATGCCCGCGATCCGCCCCAGTGGGATGCCCTCTTTTTTGGCGGAGGCGTGATGTGGTGTGGGAGAACTGCTCACCTAGTTGGCCCCTTCAAGCAGGTTTGCTGCGGCGAAGCGGTTATCCACCAGCTGGCCGACGTCCGCGGCTGTCCTGCCAACCAGGGTGTCCCACATGACCATGCGGGGGTCTTCGGGCAGCGGTACCTGGTGGGGTATCCCCACGGTCACGACGCCTGAGGCAATGGCGGCCGTGGCTCCGGGAACCGAATCCTCCAGCGCGACACAATGGTGGATGGTCAAGGTGGGATCGTCGACGCGGAGCAGTTCAACCGCGGTGAGGTAGGCCTCGGGATGCGGCTTTCCGTTGGTGACGGTGTCGCCGGTGACCATGAACTCGAAGTACGGCTTGGGCAGGCTTTCCACCACCACTCCGGCCAGGGGACCTTCGGACATGGTCACCAGTGCGCACCGGACACCGGCCTGGTGAAGTTCATCGAGGAGTTCCCGCGCGCCAGGCCGCCAAGGTACATTCCGGCGGACCTGCTCGATCACCTGGGCGCTGAGGCTATTCACGATCTCGCGGGACTCAAGCCTGACGCCGGCTGCCTGCAGGACCGCTGCGGAGTGCAGCAAGGACTGTCCCACCAATTGCATGGCCTGCTGGTGCGACCACGTGCCGCCGTGGGACTCCACCAAGGCGCGTTCGGCCGCTATCCAGTAGGGCTCAGTGTCCACCAGGGTGCCATCCATATCCCAGAGCGCGGCTTTGAGGAGGGGCTGGCTGGGTA
>Ga0256899_1000656_pt1 | contig 11493 bp, 8 predicted proteins | sample MC6MC0687MT_FD_190202 | JGI IMG/M metagenome (GOLD analysis project Ga0256899, IMG submission 190202) | Metatranscriptome of enriched soil aggregate microbial communities from Iowa State University, Ames, United States - MC6-MC0687-MT... | ecosystem: Environmental > Terrestrial > Soil >...
AAACAATCACATCTAAGATGAAAAAGTCTTTACTTTTTTTTGCACTTGTTTTTGCTAGCTATGGCACGGTTCATGCACAAACGGCAAATACTAGTTCGGTTTCAGGAGTTGTAAAAGAGGCTACTGGACAAACAGTTAAAGGAGCAACCATTAAAATTACCCACATCCCAAGTGGACAAGTTGTAAGCGGCTCAGCTGATGCTCAAGGAAAATTTCAAATTTCAAATCTTCAAGAGGGCGGTCCCTACAAAGTGGAAGTGACCTACATTGGTGAAACTCCGGTTGTCATTGAAAACATCATGTTGAAATCGGGCGAATCGTTGAATATAAATCCGACTTTTTCGGAGGGCTCTTCAACGGATTTAGATGAGGTTGTTGTTGTTGGTCATGGTGTTATTGATATTGCTGCTGGTAGAAAAACACCTATCGCAGTTTCAACAATTAATAGGCTTGAAATTGAAGAAAAAGTAGGTGCGCAAGATATCACGTCAACTTTGGCGAATACACCATCAGTTTACATTACAGGGCAGGCGAAAGGTTTTGGTGAATCTTCAATGACTACACGAGGTTTTGACCAATCCAATACAGCATTTTTATTGAATGGTCAGCCGGTGAATGGAATGGATAATGGCCGTGTATATTGGTCTAACTGGTCTGGTCTTACAGATATTGCTTCTTTGGTACAGATCCAACGTGGTTTGGGTTCTTCCAAACTAGCGATTTCATCTGTAGGGGGAACAATCAACTTTGTAACCAAGTCCACCGATATGAAAGAAGGCGGTTTTGTGCGGACGACAGTCGGTAATGATATGTTGATGAAAGGAACTGTAGGCTATAGTACTGGAATGATGAAAAACGGTTTTGCTGTTTCAGCAATGTTTACGCATTGGTCCGGTGATGGATATGTGAATGGCACGCAAGGACAGGGACAAAATTATTTCTTGTCTGTAGGTTATAAAGCGAGCGAGAAGCATAACTTTAACTTAATGGTTACTGGCGCTCCCCAATGGCATAATCAAGGTTTCACTTCGACATTGGATAACTACTTAAAAAATGGAAGGAGATACAATAGTAACGTTGAGACAGTGAATGGTACCGAAGTTAACTACCGTAAAAATTACTACCATAAACCGGTAGCTAATTTCAATTGGGACTGGACTATTGATGATAAATCTTCATTATCTACCGTTGTTTATGCTTCAGTAGCGAGTGGTGGTGGTCAAACCAAAAGAACAGATAAATTCAATAAAGGTCCTTACTTAGCAGCTGATGTAAACAATCACCAATGGTATGGTATCGTTTCCAACTATAACCGTAAATTAAATGAGAACTTGAATTTCAATGTAGGATTTGATTTACGTGATTATAAAGGAGAGCACTATCGTCAGGTAACGGATATGTTGGGGCAGTCATCGATTGCCAACGTGGGTAACGTAAACTTGGGCAATAATGTATTTATTACAGAGACTTATTCAACCAATCCATGGAAGGCATTTTCAAGTCAGCCTAAAACAACAGAAAATAGATTAGCATGGGATTATGAGCAAATGATCCGTTACGGTGGTTTATTTGGCCAATTGGAGTATGCTAAAAATGGATTTACTGCATTTTTCCAAGGTTCGGTTTCACAACAGCAAAATAGCCGTAGAGAATATTATTTAGAGAAACCCGAAAACTCAAAATCGGAAAATGTCAATAATTTTGGATATAACACCAAAGGCGGTGTAAGTTATACGCTAGGCAAACATAGTCTTTTTGCTAATGCTGGTTACTACTCACGTCAGCCTTATCAGAACAATATCTTCATGAACTATAGAAATGACGTGAACCCTTATGCGGAGAACGAGAAGATCTTAGGTCTTGAATTAGGATATAAATTCGTGTCAAGATATATTGATGTGAATGTGAATGCTTATAAGACAACATGGGAAAATAGAGTGACTGGTAACTCAAGAAATGCTTCAAAAGCAGATGTTGCAAAGTATAATCCAACCAATGATCCGAACATCTTAGTAGAGGGAGATTATCTTTATTTCTCGAATTATGGTGTAAAACAAAACCACAAAGGGGTAGAGTTGGATTTCGCTGCTCGTCCGTTCAGAGGATTTACTGTTAAAGGTTTTGCGTCTGTCGGTGATTGGAAATATGATGGCGAGTCAGTTTCAATTGTCCGTAACGAAAACCGGGTAGAATTGGCAACTGAAAAGGTCGATTTAACTGGTGGGCAAGTTGGGGATGCTGCGCAAACAACCTATGGTTTAGGTGCCAAGTATTTTATCACAAGAGGTTTATCTGTTGATGGAGACTGGAGATCTTACGATCGTTTGTATTCTTCAAGACAAGCTGGTCAGGGTAAAGTATTAGAATTGCCTTCCTACCAACTTGTTGATGCGGGAGTTTCTTACAAAGTAGATATCAGTGATAAAAATGCAATAAGTTTTAGATTTAATATCAATAACTTATTGAACAAATTCTATATTTCTGAGGCGACTACAAATATTTTTGAAAACACGAAGGCCGGCGAGAAGAATGAATATTGGAACGGAATCAATACTTCTAACACTGTATTGATCGGTCTAGGAAGAACCTGGAATGCTTCAGTGAAATTTACGTTCTAGTAAAATCCTATTTGTAATAAAAAGACTCACATTATTGTGGGTCTTTTTTTGTTTTTTAATAAAAACTTAATACTTTTAGGTGATCTAACTGCCAACCTGATGTTGCATAAATTAATTTGTCTGGAAAATTTACAGATAGGTACCGTTTATTTTTCCGCTTTTGTGGTAAACCTGGATGGTGGAAATACCGGTTTTGCTTTATTTATTAACCAAGAAAACGACCCGATTTTTATTTTTCGAAAAGAGAAGAAAAATGAAGTGTCTTTTCATGTCAATGAAGACCAATTTTTTTGGATTGTAAGAAATAGTCAGTTTACAGCCGGTGAACGCCAAAGCTTTTTTGCCGAGTTTGTTGAGTTCTTACGTTTAATGGAAGACAAGGTTTCTAATTATGTCTTTAAACGTGAAAAGCTTGTCAGATTTACGAATTCAAGAGATATCGTTCGGTACAAATACCTCTATTTGACCGGTGAGTTGAACTAAATGGTTTCTATTTAAACAGGAAAGGAGGGCTGTTAAATTTCTTTTGTATCGAAATTTAGCTTAGTTTTGAGTATGAAGCAAATGATATCAAATCTATCTGTTACCCTTCGCGGCAATGCTGTTACAGCGGCGGATTTTAAACTGCCCACACCTGTATTGCTTGCTAAATTTTCTTTTTTGCCAATTTCGTCTTTTTTTCCAAAGGATATCATTCCCTTTTCCGCGGATGAGTTTGATCACATCCAACAAGCAGATATCAAACTCCTGTTACAGGGCTTTTCCATAGGAATTATTGCTGATAACGATCCTGTGCAAGTCCTGGAGGAGGTCATCGCGCTGTCAAACAGTGCGCTGGCATACAGTTACCTTGGACTCTATTATTTTAAGATAAAAGCCTATGAAGAAGCGATCGCTGTCTATAGCAGGGCAATTGAACATTTTAAAGAGGAACCCTATTTTTATGCAAGCCGATGCCTAGTCTATCGCTTGATCGGTGAAGATGAGGGGGCATTTTATGATTACCAGATTGCCAAAAGATTAGATTTTAATTATCACAGTGTATTGGAATGGCAGGAAAATCAGGCCGAAGTGAGCTATTTTGAAGCCGAAAATCTGGTTATTCAAGAGCTGGAATCTACGCCCAAAGAACTCAGTACGGACGAACTGAATTCATTAGGACTTGAATATGTACATTGTTATGATTATCTGAAGGCGATCGAATTGTATACCTCAGCCATCAATAAAAATATAACAGGAGATAGTAACCTCTTTGTTTTCAGAGGAAGTCTCTATCTTAAATTGACCTGCTTTGAGCTGGCATTGAATGATTTTAATCGGGCGATCGAGCTGGATAAAAATCAGACTGCTGCCTATGTATTCCGTGCTAAGGTGTTTGAATCTTACCGCTATTCCGAAAAAGCACTGAACGATTATGCGAAAGCGGAAGAAAATGACAGCAACTCATCTATTGTGTATGAAGAACGGGCTTCTTTATTTGAACGTCTGGGCTGTCTTCCTGAGGCATTGTCTGATTTCGACCGTTTGGTCGAACTGAATCCTGATGACTTTTATGTGTATTCTTTGCGAGCCGATCTCAAGGAAAAATTGGAAGACATGCATGGCGCATTGGTGGATTATTCGACAGCTATTGAATTGAATCCCTATTATTCAGACTTATATTCTTATCGTGCTGCTATCAAAGAAAAGCTCGGCGATGCAGTGGGGGCAAAGCTCGATTTAGATAAGTTTAATGAATTGGAAGACGAGTAAGCCATCGAAAAGAAAAACCTTCCCCAGGAGAATTGAATTGAGACTGCGAGGAGAATGAATACAATTAAATAGAAAGGGGGCTATCTGAATTTGGATAGCCCCCTTTCTATTTTTAGTTGAGGTTCCTCTGGAACTGCAATTGTTCTACGTTAAACCAGTTCAGACCCTACTTAATGATACGTTTAATCTTATTGGAACGCTTGATGAGTTTATGCAATTTATCATAGTCTTCGCTCGCGATTGAATCATGTAAGGATTGCAATTGTTTGATATGTTCCTCCAGGACTTCCAGTACATTTTCGCGATTCTGTTTGAAGATAGGTGTCCACATATCGGGTGAACTTTTAGCTAAACGGACTGTAGATTCAAAACCTGATCCTGCGAGCTCAAATATACGTCCCTGAGATTTCTCCTTTTCCAATACGGTCAATGCTAGTGCGAATGAAGTAAGATGAGAGATATGCGACACATAAGCTGTATGTACATCGTGTTCGTCCGCATTCATGAAGCAGGTACGCATCTCCAGTTGATCTGTGATCGCATCAGTAACTTCGAACGCATCTTCATCCGTTCTAAAGGCCTCAACATAGACCATCATCTTCCCTTTGAATAAGCCTGCTACAGCAGCTTCTGGACCAGAATATTCCGTACCGGCCATCGGGTGAGCTGCAATATAGCGTCCTCTATTGGGGTGATCTTTGATTTTGTTGAGTATGTTTGTCTTGGTAGATCCCATGTCGATAACGACCTGGTCTGCCACCTGATCAAGGATCTGAGGAACGACCTGCAAAATCGCATCAACGGGAATAGTCAATATAAGTACCTTACAGTTCTTTATTGCTTCTTCCAAAGTCATTGCTTCGTCGATAAAGCCTATCTGCTTGGCTTTGTCAAGATTTTTTTCACTTTTATCTACACCAATGATCTTACTGCAGAATTTTGTTTCTTTTAAGCGGATGGCAACTGAGCCGCCAATTAAGCCTACGCCTACGATGGCAATATTCATATGTGAATAATTATTTATTCGTGTTTGTCTTTCAAAGCCCATATGAGATATCCGGATTATATTTATTTGTCTGCTGTAATCGCGGAAACTTCATTTGATTGAAATGTTAATTTTGAAAAATGTGTCTAGAAATTATCCTTAATACGTTGGATGGATTCTTCAAGAACTTCTACTGTGGCACAGAGACTGATCCGGATATACTGATTCCCTCCATCTCCAAAAATCCCTCCCGGTGTGATAAACACACGTGCTTTGTCCAAGACAGCATCGCTAAGCGCATAACCATCCTTATAGGAATTTGGGATTTGAGCCCATACAAATAAACCAACCTGATCTTTTTGGTATGAACAGCCCAATAAGTTCATGATTTCATAGACTTTATGACGTCTATCTGCATAAATTTTATTAAGATCCTGATACCATGAATCTTGCAGTTGTAAGGCTTTTGCTGCCGCCAATTGAACTGGCAAAAACATTCCGGAGTCCATATTGCTTTTAAAACGTAAGACCTGGTTGATACGCTCTTCGCTACCAACCAATGCTCCGACTCTCCAGCCAGCCATATTGGATGATTTGCTCAGTGAATTTAATTCTATCGCGACCTCTTTTGCGCCTTCCACGCTCATGATACTACGCGGTTTGTCAGTCAGGATAAAACTATAGGGGTTATCATGACAGATAAGAATATTGAATTCCTTTGCAAATTCAATCAGTTCTTTGTAAAACGCATCCGAAGCCGAGGCACCCGTAGGCATGTGTGGATAATTGATCCACATCAATTTAACTTTTGATAGGTCTTGTTTCCGAAGTTCGTCAAAGTCAATCAGCCAATTTTTTTCCTGTGTAAGCTTATAGGTGATCGATTCAGCTCCACTCAATCTTACAGCCGCAGCATAAGCAGGGTAGCCGGGATTAGGGATTAAAGCCTTGTCTCCTTCCTGTAGGTAAGTCATGCAAATATGTACAATACCTTCTTTCGATCCAATAAGTGGTAGGATTTCCGTATTGGGATTAAAAGTGGCCTGATAATAGCGTTGATACCAATCGGCAACAGCCTGTCTTAAAGCTGGAGCCCCTTTGTAATTTTGATAGCCATGTACATTTGGAAGTTGGGCATTCGTATTCAATGTCGCTATTACCTCCGGATGAGGGGGTAAGTCAGGACTTCCAATTCCTAGATTGATTACACGTGCACCCTGTTTGTTAAGCTCATCTATTTCTCTTAGTTTTTTCGAGAAGTAGTATTCTTCAGTTTGCTGCAATCTTTTGGCAACGTCTATTTGCATTTTATTTTTAATAATTTTGGTATTTGAATGAAGCTAAATTAGGGAATTATCTATAAAAAGTAGCTATTTTTGTCTTTTTTTCAAATGAATAGCACGATCATCGTTTCATACTTGCCCTTGGGAATTTTATTGAATAGAACTGTATGAGTGCTTTTCTTGATTAATTTGTTATTTTTGTTCAATTTCCTCGCTTAACAGAATTTTAATGGAAGAGGAGAGGTCGGCAAATTATTTTTTGTATCAAATTAATTTGTCTTAGTTCAAAATAAATGAAAACATATTTTAGGCTCTTATCATTTGCTAAACCCATTGAGAAATTTGCGATTCCCTATGTAATCTGCACCTTGATTACGGTTGTTTTTAGCACTTTAAATTTAGCATTACTCGCTCCATTACTCCATACACTTTTTAATACCGGTAAATCTGTCACTGAAGTTGTAAAACCTGAGGCTTATACGGATATTCTGGCCTGGTTTAATTACTATGCGAATGTAGCAAATAGCCAGCTTGGTGCTTATGGTGCATTAAAGTACGTTTGTATTGTTATTGTAATTTCTGTATTTATCAGTAATCTTTTCCGTTATTTCTGCCAGCGGATTATGGAAAATTTTCGCATTCACACCTTGTTGAAACTACGCAGGGCAGTATTTGACAATGTGATGGATCTGCATGTCGGTTATTTTACGGGACAGCGGAAAGGAGATATCGTTTCCAAGGTTGCTTCCGATGTACAGGTTGTACAGTATTCGGTAACGGGTACTCTACAGGTCGTATTCAAAGAACCTTTGCAGCTGATCGCGTATATTGTGATGTTGTTTAATATCTCGGCCAAGCTGACCTTCTTTTCTTTATTGGTTATTCCGATTTCAGCATTTTTTATAGCACGAATTGTAAAAAATTTAAAAAGCCAGGCGCGTTCAGCTCAGGAATCCTATGGAAATATGATATCCTATCTGGATGAGGCATTATCCGGTATCAAAATCATCAAAGCCTTTAATGCAGTATCTTTTATAAAAAATAGATTTCATAATGAGAACGAACGATATGCCAATATTGGTCGGGCAATGGCGAAGAGACAACAATTGGGTTCTCCTGTTTCGGAGCTGCTGGGGGTGATGATGGTTGCTATTATTTTATTGTATGGCGGGCATTTGGTGCTATCTGGAGATAAAAGTTTGACGGCACCTGCATTTATCGCTTATATAGCCATTTTCTCGCAGGTCATGCGCCCGGCAAAAGCATTGACAGATGCTTTTAGTGGTATTCATAATGGCCTTGCAGCAGGAGAACGGGTGTTGGAATTAGTTGATGAACGCAGTGAGGTGACCGACAAACCGAATGCGAAAAAGGTCGAAAGCTTCGAGCAACGTATTGTTTTTAAAGATGTAAATTTCGCTTATACAAAAGATAAGAAGATTCTTCAGGGGATAGACCTTGAGATTGAAAAAGGGAAAGTAATTGCATTAGTCGGTCCCTCAGGTGGCGGGAAATCAACATTAGTGGATCTCATTCCACGATTTATGGATGTCACTGACGGACAGATCCTGTTTGATGGTGTGGATCTAAGGGATCTGGATCAGGATTCTTTACGTAGTATGATCGGGGTGGTCAATCAGGAATCAATTTTATTTAATGATACGATTTTCAATAATATCGCATTTGCCAATCTAGCCGCTAGTCAGGAAGAAATCGAAGCAGCTGCCAAAATAGCCAATGCACATGAGTTTATTCTAAAGACAGATCAGGGGTACCAAACCAATATTGGCGATCGGGGCGGTAAATTGTCAGGTGGACAGCGTCAGCGGATCTGTATTGCACGTGCGGTATTGAAAAATCCACCGATTATGCTGCTCGATGAGGCCACTTCGGCCCTGGATACCGAATCCGAGAAACTAGTACAAGATTCCCTTTATAAATTGATGGATAATCGCACAACAGTCGTGATTGCCCATCGTTTAAGTACCATTCAGAATGCGGATAAGATTGTGGTCATCGAAGCTGGGAAAATTGTTGAAACAGGTAGCCATAGTGAATTGCTACAGCATAATGGCTTATATAAGAAGTTAATTGAGATGCAGCAATTTACCGACTAAGCATGTCGTTTTAGGAACGTTTTGTTTGTCTTTGTAGGACTAAACATGACGCAATCCTGAATGAGTGTTATCACATTTTATTATAACTTTTGTCGCCTTTTAGGTACATTTGTTTAAGATAGGAGATACATTAATGAACGCAATAGATAAATTAAATTTCTTGATCAATGATAAACATTTAGACGTTGAATTAAGAAATATAGCCGAGAAAGTTTTGCGAGAGGAGCGTATCACTTTTGATGAAGGAGTTCTTTTATACGAAAAAGGTGAATTAGGCTATCTTGGTGTTCTCGCCAATTATATCCGCGAGAAACGTCATGGAGACCATACCTTCTTTAACCGTAATTTTCACATTGAGCCCACGAATGTCTGTGTATATGATTGTAAATTCTGTTCGTATTCCAGACTAATTAAAGAGCGCGCCGAAGGTTGGGAAATGGAAGTCGATGGCATGATGGATATTGTGAAGAAATATGACAATGAAGCCGTTACTGAAGTGCATATTACAGGTGGTGTTGTGCCGAAGCAAAACCTCGAGTTTTATGCGGATTTCTTTAAAAGATGTAAAGCACATCGACCCGAATTACATATTAAGGGACTCACGCCAGTAGAATATTATTACATTTTCAAGAAAGCAAAGTTGAGCCACTACGATGGACTGAAATATTTGCAATCTTGTGGTCTCGATTCGATGCCCGGCGGTGGAGCAGAAATCTTTCATCCGGAAATTCGGGAACAGATTGCGCATGATAAGTGTACGGCAGAGCAGTGGTTAGATATTCACGAGCAAGCACATCGTCTCGGCATGCATACAAATGCAACGATGTTATACGGTCATATTGAGCAATTTTGGCATCGGGTAGATCATATGGAACGTTTGCGACAGCTTCAGGATAAAACGGGCGGCTTCCAGACTTTTATTCCATTGAAATTTCGAAATAAGGAGAACCAGATGTCACATATCCCTGAGGTGTCTGTTATCGAAGATTTAAGAAATTATGCGATCGCACGGATCTACATGGATAATTTTGATCATATCAAAGCCTACTGGGCTATGATATCAAGAGATACTGCACAATTGTCCCTAGCTTTTGGCGTGGACGATATTGATGGTACGTTGGACGATACGACCAAAATATACAGTATGGCTGGTGCGGAAGAGCAAAAACCTGGAATGACAACACAAGAGGTTGTGGAATTGATTAAAAAGGTAGGCCGTCATCCCATTGAACGCGATACATTGTATAATGTGGTAACTGACTATAATGATGTTGTCTTTGAAGAGGATACCAAAAAGAAAAGTTATTATGCACTACCTGTTGTGAACCCATAAACTAGATCATATTCATTTTGAAAAAGACATTTTATTTTATACGACACGGACAGACTGATTTAAATCTAAAGGGCATAGTGCAGGGGAGAGGGGTTAATTCTCCATTAAATGAAACAGGCATGGCCCAGGCTCAGGCTTTCTTTGAACGGTACAATACAGTGCCTTTTGACAAAGTATATACCTCGACTTTATTACGGACCCATCAGACGGTAAAAGGCTTTATTGACCAAAATTTACCCTGGGAACAGCTTGTCGGGTTGGACGAAATCAGCTGGGGAATCTACGAAGGGAAAGAGCAGACGCCTGAGTTGTTGTCTGGTTTTGAGCAATTAGTTGCTGCATGGCGCAACGGAGAATTGAATGTCAGTATTGAAAATGGAGAATCTCCTAATGCATTAATGGAACGCCAGCAGGTTGCATTGGATCATATGCTGGCCCAAACAAATGAAGAAAATATCCTTGTTTGTATGCATGGCCGTGCCCTACGTATCATGCTTTGCCTCATGACTGGTATTGATGCCCGATATATGGATGATTTTCCACACACAAATACTGCTTTATATAAATTGCTGTATAATAATGGTCAATTTGAAATTATAGACCATTACAATACAGACCACCTAGAAGCATTGATGAATGAATAAAATTAGAGTTTCAGCCGTATCGTATACAAACACATATCCGTTTTTGAACGGAATACGCAAATCAAAGGTAATGGATCAGATTGATCTCAGTGTCGATTATCCAAGTGCCTGCGCACAAAAAGTAATAGATGACGAGGCGGATATGGGAATTATTCCGACTGCCGCACTACTAAGTCTTCCTGAATATTATATCAATACAGATTTTTGTATCGGAACTGAAGGTGCCGTTGATTCGGTGTTTATTTTTTCCAATAAGCCCATTACGGAGGTGGAGACCCTCAGACTGGATAAGCAATCGCGTACTTCTAATGGCCTTGCCCGTGTGCTGCTAAAGAATTATTGGAAAAGAGAGATTCAGTTGATTACAGATGATAGTGTGGAACCGGATGCTTATGTTCTGATCGGTGACCGCACCTTCGGTAAAAAGAATACCGTACCCTACGTTTATGACTTGGGGAAGGAATGGTTTGATTTTACAGGATTGCCGTTTGCGTTTGCCCTTTGGGTAAGCAATAAAAAGCTGCCTGAATCGTTTGTGAAAGATTTCAATGATGCCCTAGCTTATGGCGTGGCTCATGCGACCGACGTCATTGAAGGTCTCCCCGAATTTGAAGGGTTTGATTATACAAAATATTTAACGGCACATCTTGATTTTCATCTAACGGATCAAAAACGGGAAGCTGTACAGCGTTATCTTGGCTATTTAAAAGATCTGGATTGATCAAATAAAGCGCAATGCGCTAGAAATAAAAAAAGAGGTT
>Ga0256899_1000663_pt1 | contig 11431 bp, 10 predicted proteins | sample MC6MC0687MT_FD_190202 | JGI IMG/M metagenome (GOLD analysis project Ga0256899, IMG submission 190202) | Metatranscriptome of enriched soil aggregate microbial communities from Iowa State University, Ames, United States - MC6-MC0687-MT... | ecosystem: Environmental > Terrestrial > Soil >...
AGGCCTTTACTTAATGACGCGACTTTTGCGTATCGCTGCCTGGTCGATTCTGGTTTTAATCCTCGTGGTAACGATCAGCCCAATCCAGTTCCGTCCGATCACCGGCGAGCCTGCTGATCTGGAGCGTTTTGCTGCTTTTTTTCTGGTCGGTTTTCTCTTTGCACTGGCCTACCCCCGCCAATGGCTGGCAGTCCTGTTACTGACGGTCGGTTGCGCAGGCATGTTTGAGCTGCTTCAGCGGTTGGCACCCGGACGGCACGGCGAATTTGCCGATTTCCTTTTCAAAGCGGTTGGTGCCCTTGCAGGCGTTTGTATAGGCCGAGGCTTGAGCCTCCTGCCTTTCTTTGAAAGCAAATTGAAGAGGTAAAATCTCTTTCCTCTAATGGAACCAATTGGTTGTCGGTACGTTTTATCCGCATCAATTCCAATGGAGGTTTCAAATGGCCGACAATAAGACTGCTAGCGACGTTCAACAGGCTCTGGAACAGCAGATTTCTGATCTTCGTGGTGAACTGAAGCGCCTGTCGAAATCCTTGGCATCCCGCTCAAGCGATCTGAGGGATTCTGCCGAAGATGCGTTTGATGATGCATCCGGACGTTTTCGCCACGCGGCACAGGTTGTTCGTGAGCGTGGTCAGGCTGTCGCGGAAACAGTCAAGGAAAACCCTGGCACGGCAACGACGCTTTTCGGCACCGCAGGTGTACTCGGAATTTTGATCGGCGTTGCAATTGGTTGCGTGATCTCCTCCGATCGCCGCTGATCAAAAAAATCCTCCCGACTAACCCGCGCCCTCCCAGCGCGGGTTTTTCTATGGGCTTTACCTGCTTGTACAAGACTGCTACTCGAAGCCATTGGCAATCTGCCACCGGTCGCAGCCTACCCGGTCAAAACAAGGACAAGCTTTTGATATGCAAGCGTGAAGACTGCACCGTGGCTTTTAAAAAGGCACGCAAATGTCTGAAAAGACAATATATTCCGATCTCAAGCAACTTGGATCGAACAGCATAATTCCGCAAACTCCGGAAGAGGCCATCCTTGAAAGGGTCGCAAACCCGCAAGCAGGAACGCCTTATTGCGTTCGCTTCACAGCACCGGAATTCACTTCTCTATGCCCAATGACCGGACAGCCGGATTTCGCTCATCTGATGATAGATTACGTTCCGGGCAAGTGGCTGGTTGAAAGCAAGTCGCTCAAGCTTTTCCTGTTCTCATTCCGCAATCATGGTGCTTTCCATGAGGATTGCACGGTTACAATCGGCAAGCGGCTTGTTGAACTGCTGGAACCGGAATGGCTGCGCATTGGCGGCTATTGGTATCCGCGTGGCGGCATCCCGATTGATGTGTTTTATCAGACGGGCGAAACACCAAAGAATGTCTGGATTCCTGAACAGTCTGTACCCAATTATCGCGGTCGCGGTTGATCACAAATCTCTGTAACTATTGCCGCTAGAAGTCACGATGCTTATTATCAAGCCCTGTGATTGGCATCATTTTGAAACCGGAAACGCTCCAGATGAACAAAGTCGTCCTACTGATCTCGCTGGCCGTTCTTTCCGGCTGTGGTGCCGGAAAAGCGGCAATGGATGCAGGCAAAGGCTTTGATCGATTCGCTTGCATGTCTCGTAACATGAAGGGCGAGACGCCCTGCCCGCAGCCCGACAGTCCAAACCAAAATCCATAACCTGAAAAGAGGCAGTAATGGCCATTCAACCCCAAGACGTCCTCGATTTCTGGTTTTCTGCAAAGATGCGCGAAAACTGGTTCATCAAAAGCGATGCAATCGATGCGGCAATTCGCGAAAAATTTCTGGCAGCTTATGAAGATGCATGCGCTGACAAGCTGAAAGACTGGAAACAGCAGCCGGAAAGCGCACTCGCGCTGACCATCCTGTTCGACCAGTTCCCACGCAATATGTTCCGCGGCTCTCCACGCTCATTTGAAAGCGACGGCCTCGCCCGTGATGTTGCAGCGCAGGCGCTCGATCATGACTTCGACCGCAAACTTTCAGCTGAGCAACGTCAGTTCTTCTACCTGCCATTCATGCACAGCGAACATCTCAGTGATCAGAAACGCTGTGTCGATCTTTACGAAAAGCTGGGTGATGAGTTCTCGTTGGGCTTTGCCCGTCAGCATCACGATATTATCGAGCGTTTTGGTCGTTTTCCCCATCGCAATAATGTTCTGGGTCGCGAAACGACCAGCGAGGAAGCCGAATTCCTCAAGGAACATGCTGGTTTTTAAAGCATGTCTCCCAAAAGTGGGAACCGGTTTTGGATTAAGACATGCGTAAAAACAAAGCCTAAAGAAGTTTGTAAGGCAGGATACCACGGCGGTCGTGATCGACCGCCAGCCTGCTTTTCAAAGGCGGGACCGCGCGCTGCACACATTCTGCCCGGTCGCAGATACGGCAAGAAACACCAATCGGATCGAATGCCGAGCGTGTCGCAATATCCAGCCCATCCGCATAGACAAAGTCTTGCGCGTGTGTGACTTCACATCCCAAAGCGATGGCATAACGACGCTGTGGCGCGTGAAATCCGCCTTCGCTTTTGGTAAGTTCCGTCGCAACGCAGAGATAGCGCGCACCATCCGGGGTTTCGGCCAACTGGCGAATGATCCGCCCAGGCGTCTCGAATGCCTGATGAACATTCCACAACGGACATGCCGCGCCATATCGCGCAAATTGCAGCTTGGCCGCACTATGCCGCTTGGTGATGTTTCCGGCACGGTCGATCCGCGCAAAGAACACCGGCACGCCGCGCTGGCCGGAGCGCTGCAAAGTGCTCAACCGATGCGCAACCTGCTCAAGACTTGCCCCAAAGCGCGAGGCGAGCAATTCAAGATCATGCCGCAGCTCTTTGGCGGCTGAAAGAAACGTCTGATAGGGCAAGACCAGCGCACCAGCGAAATAATTGCGTAAACCAATTTTGCAAATCTCGACCGCTTCCAATGAGCGAAAATCCGCACGCTTAGCAATTGCAGTCACAAGCTCTTCCATCTCCAGTTCGGCAATTTGAAACGCTATTTGGAAATTGCGGGTCGACGCTGGCGAATAGGGATTAAGATAAAGAACGCGAGCAATTGGATCGAAGCGACGCAGAATAGCTTCATCGGGATCAGCGCGTGCAACACGAACACGATAGCGCTCCTCCATATATTGCGGTAGGGCAACACCGATATCGCGCGCCGGTATCTTCAGCTCATCCGCGAGCTTTTCTGCTGCAATATCAAGCTCATGAACATAGTTATCGATAAAATGAAAGAAGTCTCGCACTTCTTCATATGGCGCGGGCTCGGCGATAGAAGGCGCGCGACCGAGCTGGTTATCGAGACTTGCAAGCTGCTCACTGTTGCGCCGATAGGCCTGATGACAAGCAATCAGCGCATGAGCCAAACCCGGCGCATTTTGCGTGATGAGCTTCAGCTCCTGCAAATTCGGCTTGTAATTATCGAACACCGGATCGGCCAGCGCCTCGGATACTGCCGATAACAGCCGATCATCATCACCAAGCGAAATCGCACCAATATCGATCTGATAGTTTTCGGCCAATGCCAACAGCACAGCCGCCGAAACCGGACGCTGATTGTTCTCGATTTGATTCAGATAACTCGTTGAAATACCTAAGCGTTCAGCAAAGCCCGACTGTGTCGTCTTGTGCTGCTCACGTATTTCACGGATCTTCCTGCCAACATAGAGTTTTTTTGGTGCCATTTTTGCAAATTCGCATTTCGCTATTTGCAAATTTATAAATTACACAATCGCACCTTTTCAAGCTTTCAGAATGCGGCATACTGGCTCTAAGCAGTTAGACAAATTCATAGCTTTCAAGGTTATAGCGAATGCAAGAACTTCTCGAACAGCTTGAAGCCCGTCGCGCCGAAGCCCGTCTTGGCGGCGGACAAAAGCGTATCGATGCGCAACACGGCAAAGGCAAGCTCACCGCCCGCGAAAGAATCGAAGTGCTTCTCGACGAAGGTTCGTTCGAAGAGTTCGATATGTATGTCACGCATCGCTGTACCGACTTCGGCATGGAAAAACAGAAAGTGGCAGGCGACGGCGTTGTGACCGGCTGGGGCACGATCAACGGTCGGCAGGTCTATGTCTTCAGTCAGGACTTCACGGTTCTTGGTGGCTCTCTGTCTGAGACGCACGCGCAGAAAATCTGCAAGATCATGGATATGGCCATGCAGAATGGTGCCCCTGTGATCGGCCTTAATGATTCCGGCGGCGCGCGCATTCAGGAAGGCGTTGCTTCGCTCGCAGGCTATGCCGATGTTTTCAAACGCAATGCCGATGCATCAGGTGTTATTCCGCAGATTTCCGTGATCATGGGGCCATGCGCCGGTGGCGCGGTCTATTCGCCCGCCATGACAGACTTCATCTTCATGGTGCGCGACAGCTCTTATATGTTCGTGACCGGCCCTGATGTGGTCAAAACAGTCACCAACGAAATTGTTACGGCGGAAGAACTCGGCGGCGCTTCGACCCATACGAAGAAATCTTCCGTTGCCGATGGTGCATTTGAAAACGACATCGAAGCGCTGGAACAGGTACGCATCCTGTTTGACTTCCTGCCGCTCAACAATCGGGAAAAGCCACCCACTCGCCCTGTCTTCGATGACCCCGCGCGTCTTGAAATGCGGCTTGATACGCTGATCCCGGATAGCGCCAACAAGCCTTACGACATGAAGGAACTGATCCTGGCGTTGGCGGATGAAGGCGATTTCTTTGAAATTCAGGAAGCTTTCGCCAAAAACATCATCACGGGCTTTATCCGCATGGAAGGCCAGACAATCGGTGTGGTCGCCAATCAGCCGATGGTATTGGCCGGCTGTCTCGATATTGATTCATCGCGCAAGGCAGCGCGGTTCGTGCGTTTCTGCGATGCTTTCAGCATTCCGATCCTCACGCTGGTCGATGTTCCGGGTTTTCTTCCCGGCACAAGCCAGGAATATGGCGGCGTCATCAAGCACGGCGCGAAACTGCTATTCGCGTATTCACAAGCGACCGTCCCAATGGTCACGCTCATTACCCGCAAGGCCTATGGCGGCGCTTATGATGTGATGGCATCAAAGCATATCGGAGCCGACATCAATTATGCATGGCCGACTGCCGAAATCGCTGTGATGGGCGCCAAGGGTGCCACCGAAATCCTCTACCGTTCAGAACTGGGCGATACGGAAAAGATCGCCGCCCGCACCAAGGAATACGAAGAGCGTTTCGCCAATCCTTTCGTTGCTGCCGAGCGTGGCTTCATCGACGAAGTGATCATGCCGCATTCTTCCCGCCGCCGTATCGCCCGTGCGTTCTCTGCGCTTCGTAACAAAAGCCAGAACACGCCATGGAAGAAACACGACACTATTCCGCTCTGATAGCCACGGGTACGATACAGATGATCAAGAAAATCCTCATTGCCAATCGCGGTGAAATCGCGTGTCGGGTTATCAAAACCGCAAAGAAAATGGGCATTGCAACGGTTGCGGTCTATTCCGACGCCGACCGTAATGCGCTGCATGTCAAATTGGCCGACGAGGCCGTGCATATTGGACCAGCGCCCTCTAACCAGTCTTATATTGTCATTGAGAAAATTCTGGCCGCTATCAAAGCAACCGGCGCAGATGCCGTGCATCCGGGCTATGGCTTTTTGTCGGAAAACCCACGCTTTGCCGAGGCATTGAAAGCCGCCAATGTCACTTTCATCGGCCCACCAGTGAACGCCATTGAGGCAATGGGTGACAAGATAACCTCCAAGAAGCTTGCGGCTAAAGCAGGCGTTTCCACCGTTCCCGGTCATATGGGGCTGATCGAGGATGCAGACGAGGCGGTAAAAATCGCAAGTACAGTCGGCTATCCCGTCATGATCAAAGCTTCCGCTGGCGGCGGCGGCAAAGGAATGCGCATTGCATGGGATGATGACGAGGCACGAGAAGGCTTTCAGCTTTCACGCAACGAAGCCAAAGCTTCTTTCGGTGATGATCGCATTTTTATCGAAAAATTCGTCACCCAGCCGCGCCATATCGAAATTCAGGTGCTCGGTGACCAGCACGGTAATGTCATCTATCTGGGCGAGCGCGAATGTTCCATTCAGCGCCGCAATCAGAAGGTGATTGAAGAAGCGCCCTCGCCGTTCCTCGATGAAGCAACCCGCAAGGCTATGGGCGAACAGGCCGTGGCTCTCGCCAAGGCTGTTGGCTATTATTCTGCCGGTACGGTCGAGTTCATCGTTGATGGCGAGCGCAATTTCTACTTCCTTGAAATGAACACGCGCTTGCAGGTCGAGCATCCGGTTACGGAACTCATCACGGGCATCGATCTGGTTGAGGAAATGATCCGCGTGGCGTCGGGCGAAAAGCTGCGGATCAATCAAGCCGATGTAAAGCTCAACGGCTGGGCCATCGAAAGCCGTCTTTATGCCGAAGACCCGTATCGCAGCTTCCTGCCCTCTATTGGCAGGCTGACCCGTTATCGTCCACCGGTCGAAGGTCGGCGCGATAATGGCTCTGTCATCCGCAACGATACCGGCGTCTTTGAGGGTGGCGAAATCTCGATGTATTATGACCCCATGATTGCAAAACTTTGCAGCTGGGGACCGGACCGGACCAGCGCAGTTGAAGCCATGGTCGAGGCACTGGATGCGTTTGAAGTGGAAGGCATCGGTCACAACCTGCCATTTCTTTCCGCCGTTATGGAGCATCCGCGTTTTTGCGCAGGCGCGCTTACCACAGCCTTCATCGCTGAGGAATATCCCGACGGCTTTGCGGGCGTTACCGTGTCGGAAGAAGAGGCGCATGTGCTGGCCGCGGTTTCAGCACAGATCAACATGGCCATTGAACAGCGCAATGGAATGATTTCCGGCCGTATCTCTTCACAGGCTCAGTCTATATCAACCGATTGGGTCGTCACCCTGGGCGGCTTCAATTTGCCTATCAGGATCGCTGAAGGTGAAGGCGGTACAATAATCAACTTCGCTGATGGTAACAGCCTCCCCGTCGCCAGTGACTGGCATCCGGGGAAGCAGCTCGGCTCGTTCACGGTCGGCGGCAAGTCAATTGCAGTCAAGGTTTTGCGCTCCGGCACCGGCTGGCGTTTGCGCTGGCGCGGAATTGATGTGATCGCTCACGTTCGCAAGCCACGCGTGGCAGAGCTTGCAAAGCTGATGCCAGTCAAACTGCCACCAGATACGTCGAAGATGCTGCTCTGCCCGATGCCCGGTGTGATCACCTCCGTTCTCGTTAAAGATGGCGATACCGTCGAGGCAGGTCAGCCACTGGCAACGGTTGAAGCCATGAAAATGGAAAATGTGCTGCGTGCGGAACGCCGCGCTACCGTCAAACGAATTACCACGAAAGCAGGCGCAAGCCTCGCAGTTGACGAACTGATCATGGAATTTGAATAAGCTTTGAGGAAGCGCGCTTGCGCCTCTCAAGGACACAAAGGCTTTATGGGATGGAGAATAAGCCAATGACGCAGAAAACCCGCGCGGATTGGGAGGCGTTGGCCGAGAAGGAACTGAAGCGTCCCGCCGACAGCCTCGTCTGGCACACGCCCGAAGGCATCGATGTGAAGCCGCTCTATACCGCCGAAGATCTTGATCAGATAGGCCACCTCGGCACCCTACCCGGCTTCGAGCCATTCTTGCGTGGCCCGCGTGCAACCATGTATGCCGGACGCCCGTGGACCATTCGGCAATATGCGGGCTTTTCGACTGCTGAAGAATCCAACAACTTTTACCGCAAGGCGCTTGCGGCTGGTCAGCAAGGCGTTTCTGTCGCTTTTGATCTTGCCACCCATCGCGGTTATGACAGCGATCATCCGCGTGTTGAAGGCGATGTCGGCAAGGCGGGCGTGGCAATTGACTCCGTCGAGGATATGAAAATCCTGTTCGACGGTATCCCGCTTGAGAAAATCTCCGTCTCCATGACGATGAATGGCGCAGTCATCCCGATCCTCGCCAATTTTATCGTCGCTGGTGAAGAACAGGGCGTTTCGCGCGACCTGCTGTCCGGCACCATTCAGAATGATATTCTGAAAGAGTTCATGGTTCGCAACACCTATATCTATCCGCCAGAACCATCAATGCGGATCATTGCGGATATCATCGCCTATACGGCAACCGAAATGCCGAAATTCAACTCGATTTCTATTTCCGGCTACCACATGCAGGAAGCCGGTGCGACACTGGTGCAGGAACTGGCTTTCACGCTGGCCGATGGTCGCGAATATGTGCGTGCAGCTTTGAACAAAGGTCTCAATGTCGATGAGTTCGCTGGGCGTCTGTCATTCTTTTTCGCTATCGGCATGAACTTCTTTATGGAAATCGCCAAGCTTCGCGCCGCGCGCCTGCTCTGGTCGCGCATCATGAAAGAATTCAACCCGAAGAAGCCGGGCTCGCTGATGCTGCGCACCCATTGCCAGACATCGGGCGTATCGTTGCAGGAACAAGATCCTTACAACAATATCGTCCGCACAGCTTTTGAAGCCATGTCGGCAGCTCTTGGCGGAACACAGTCCCTGCACACCAATTCTTTTGATGAAGCCATTGCTTTACCAACAGAATTTTCGGCGCGCATCGCTCGCAACACACAGCTCATTCTACAAAACGAAACCGGCGTTACCAAAGTCGTGGATCCACTTGCAGGGTCTTATTACATCGAAAGCCTGACGAATGAACTGGCTGAAAAAGCATGGGCTTTGATCGAAGAGGTTGAAGGTCTTGGCGGCATGACCAAAGCCGTCGAAAGCGGTCTGCCCAAGCGCCTGATCGAGGAAGCGGCCACGCGCCGACAGGCAGCAGTCGACAAGGGCGAGGAAGTCATCGTCGGCGTAAACAAGTTCCGTCTGGAACAGGAAGACAATATCGACATTCTTGAAATCGATAACACCGCCGTCCGCAATTCACAGATCGCACGCCTCAACCGGATCAAGGAAACCCGCAACAAGGCCAAAGTCGAAGCAGCTCTTGCCGAGCTGGAAAAAGTCGCGAAAACCGGCGAAGGCAATATCCTTGCAGCAGCAGTTGAAGCATCGCGTGCCCGCGCAACCGTTGGAGAAATCTCCGATGCCATGCGTAGCGCCTTCGGTGATCATGCAGCTGTGCCGAAGGTCGTTAGCAAGGTTTATGGCACCGCCTACGAAAATGAGCCGGAATATCTGACCCTTGTAGAGCGTCTCGAAGAGTTCTCCAGACATAGCGGCGACAACCCCCGTCTGATGGTAGCCAAGCTCGGTCAGGACGGCCATGATCGTGGTGCGAAAATCATCGCTTCCGCCTTTGGCGATATCGGCTTTGAAGTGCTGGCTGGACCTCTGTTCCAAACGCCAGATGAAGCCGCAGACATGGCAATCAAGGCCAAGGTACATGTACTTGGCGTGTCTTCGCTCGCAGCCGGACACAAGACACTGTTGCCGCAGCTAGTCGAAACACTTCGCAAAAAAGGTGCCGAAAATATCATCGTTGTATGTGGCGGGGTCGTACCGCGCCAAGACTATCAATATCTTTTCGACCATGGCGTATCAGCAGTATTCGGCCCCGGCAGCAATGTACTTGATTGCGCGCGCGCCGTGCTTGACCTCATGGAAGGCAAGCGGCGCAATTTATAATATTATCAATAATATACGGGCACTATGAGACTCATTTTATGAGCCGTTTCAGAAGCCGGATGAATTGTCCGGCTTCTCATTGTCTAGATCCAATCAGTTCTTCGGCCCCGCGAAACCTGCAATGGCAGAACTTGTCACGGACACTGGATCACTAGCCGGAAAAGTATCTTCCAAACCCTCGTCCAGCTGTCGTTCAAGCTCGTTACGATCACCGGCGCGACGCGCACTTGGAATGGTGATCTGGCTTGCCGGTTCAATACCACATTCAATACAGGCAACGCTTAGAGCTTCACCGAGCTTGAGTGCTGCTTTGCGGATCACAGCATCGCGTGAAAGCTCGGCACCTGTGTCGTTCTCGACCTTGACGGTAATGCGTTCTTCGCTCTCGGTTACAAATTCGACCATATAGGTCGCGAAACCGCCAAGCGAACTGACACGGGTTTCAACGATATCCATGGCTTTTACCTCCGTGTTTCACCTGCTGAAACAACGGCAAACGACCACGATAGTTCCCGAAAAGGAACCTGTGTCATGCTGAAACGTTTTCTGGCAAATTGTGGGAGGAAGCGATGTCTCAGTTTTTCACGCAAGTGAGTGAGAAAGCCGCAGAACTTGCCGGGCACTATGCTGCATTTATTCTGGCAACAATGTTCATTGTCGTTTGGGGTATCAGCGGGCCATTTTTCGATTTTTCTGACACCTGGCAGCTGGTGATAAACACATCGACCACGATCATCACTTTTCTGATGGTGTTTCTTATCCAAAATTCGCAGGACCGCGAAGCCAGCGCCACCCAGGCAAAGCTCGATGAAATCCTAAACCTCGTTTCCAAAACACGAAGCGAGACGATTGGTGCAGAGCATCTCCCACTCGATAAGCTCAAGTTGATCTTAAAACATCTCGAACAGGAAGGCGAAAAACGCGCAACTGCCTCCGCCGTGCAGGAAGAGAATGAATGAAACGACGCAGCCGCCTTTTCCTAAAACAACTCGTGCCTATATCAAAAATGTGGACGAATTAATCAAAAACAGAAAGGACGTCTTATGGCCATTACAAGAAAGGAAGAAGCCCGCGCCCTCAATGCTGAAGAGAAGGAGCTGGTCGAGAAATCTCATCACCCTCACCTTCAGGACGTGCCAGACTCCGAGCTATCACAATTGGCAAAGCTATTGCGCGACCGTCGCAGCAAAGCGCGCGATCAGGCCCACCAGCGACGTCGTGAGATGCGCGGAAAAACTGCCGCAAGAGGCGCTTCCGCATCCAAGGCTGATGAAGGCTCGCATTTGAAGGTGTCTGTGCTGGCAATGGCTATGCGCCGCATCAATGCAGAAGTCGATCGCCGCCGCAGCATGTCAGCCAGCAACGAACTTATAGCAAATGCGCAAAAAGCATTGGCAACAAAGAAAGCCAATGAAAAGCCGGATAAGACATTCAACACGCGTCATGCGCGCCATGGGATGCGCAACATACCGAATGAAAAAACCGATAGCTTGATACGACCTATGGAGCGTGGCCGTCTGAAAAAGGCTGCAAGCGTCGCTCAGGCTAAGCGCGATTCCAGACAGGAAGCCGCCAGCTGATCCTGTTCTTATCCATGCCTCTCTCGATCAAATTTACCGAGAGAGGCAATTAAAACAATATATTGAAGTCTTTTCTTGTAAAATTACCTACAGCATTTCCAATGCCGTTTTCCGGGTTGGAGGCGCAAAAGTCCGATCCAGCAAAGTCAGCTGCTCTTCCGTTAACCTGACATCTGCTGCATTTCGATTTTCGCGAACATGACTGAGCTTTGATGTTTTTGGAATAGCAATGACATTGCCATTTCGCAT
>Ga0256899_1000670_pt1 | contig 11374 bp, 9 predicted proteins | sample MC6MC0687MT_FD_190202 | JGI IMG/M metagenome (GOLD analysis project Ga0256899, IMG submission 190202) | Metatranscriptome of enriched soil aggregate microbial communities from Iowa State University, Ames, United States - MC6-MC0687-MT... | ecosystem: Environmental > Terrestrial > Soil >...
ATATCGTCATCGTAAATGCAAAGCAAAACAATCTGAAGAGTATTTCGCTCAACATCCCCAAAAGAGAGATCACTGTTTTCACGGGTGTATCCGGTTCAGGAAAATCGTCTTTGGTATTTGAAACGATCGGAGCAGAAGCACAGCGGCAGTTTAACGAGACTCAGACGAGTTTTATCAGAAATCGTTTGCAGCACATCGGGGTTCCAGAAGTAGATAAGATTGAACACTTAAATGTACCTATTATTATCAATCAAAAAAGGCTGGGTGGGAATGCCCGTTCCACAGTAGGTACAGCTACAGATATCTATAGTTCATTGCGATTGCTTTTTTCTAGAATGGGTACTCCGTTTGTGGGATATTCCAACGTATTTTCATTTAACAACCCATTGGGTATGTGTCGTGAATGTGAGGGACTTGGTTTTGTACAGACCCTTGACATTACACGACTTTTGAATATGGAAAAATCTTTGAATGAAGGTGCAATCGCATTTCCGACATTTCAGCCTGGGGGATGGCGCTTAACTCGATATACTTTATCTGGATATTTTGACAATGACAAGAAATTAAAAAATTATAGCAAATCAGAATGGGATATGCTTTTGAATGCGACGGAACATAAACCCAGATTCCCTGACAAACAATGGGGAAAGACTGTGAAATACGAGGGCTTAATTCCTCGTATCGAAAAGGCATTCTTAAAAAAAGATTCGAAGGAGAATATAACTCGTAAAGAGGCTCTCAAAAATGTTATAATCACAAAAAAATGCCCTGTATGTAACGGCACAAGGTTAAATAGAAAGGTGCTATCGTGTAAAATATCGGGGAAAAGTATAGCGGATTGTGCATCACTCTCCGTGGACGAACTACTTGATTTCATAGCTACCATTAACTCTAAAACTTATCAGGTATTATTAAATGAACTGAGCAAGAAATTACATGATATAGTCAATATCGGCCTTCAATACCTCACATTGGATAGACGTACAGATACCTTATCTGGTGGAGAATCTCAACGCATCAAGATGGTGCGTAATCTCGGTAATAGTTTAACTGATTTGCTCTATATTTTTGATGAACCGAGTATTGGTCTCCATCCTAAAGATTTGCAAAATATTGGAACAATTATTCAACAGATCAAAGCGAAGGGCAATACTGTAATTATTGTAGAACACGATCCAGATTTAATTAGAATTGCAGATTGGGTTGTCGATATGGGGCCGGGATCCGGAAAATCAGGTGGTGAAATCGTCTACGAAGGCAAATTTGAAGGACTGCAGTATTCAAAAGGAAAAACAGGATCTTACTTTGGTCGATGTTTCGATTTCAATCAGACACCAAGAAAGGCCCAAGGTTATCTGGAAATAAAGAATGCGAGCTTGCATAATTTGAAAAATATCCATGTAAGAATACCCAAACAGGTGCTTTCTGTTGTCACAGGTGTCGCCGGTTCAGGTAAGAGTACGTTGATCAACAAAATATTGCCAATGTTTTATCCAGAGATTAAAGTAGTTGATCAGGCACTATTTGCGGCCAGTGTACGTTCAAATCTGCTCACGTATCTTAATTTATCAGATTTGATCAGGAAGCTTTTTTCAAAAGCAAATAAGGTCTCTGATAAATTATTCAGCAGAAATAGTTTAGGGGCATGTGAAAATTGCAACGGATTGGGCGTTGAGAAAATTGATCTGGCTTTTATGGATGATATTGAACAACCTTGCGAGCTATGTGGTGGTTCAGGATTCACAGCACAGGTACTAGATTATCATTATAAGGGTAAAAATATAGTCGATGTTATGAATATGACTGTCACGGAGGCAGCTGCATTCTTTCCCGATGAGTCCTTTCATGATGCTTTTAACATGTTATCCAACCTTGGCCTAGGTTATCTCAACTTAGGACAGCGACTAGATAGCTTTTCAGGTGGTGAACGACAGCGCCTGAAGCTTACAAGGGAACTCAACCAAAGGAATGGTATAATAGTCCTCGATGAGCCAAGTACGGGATTACATCCATCTGATACACAAAAACTATTGAACTTTATAGATGAACTTGTGAAAAATAGGAATACTGTTATTGTGATCGAACATAATCTTGACATCATTGCTCAGGCGGACTGGGTGATAGATATTGGTCCAGGAGCTGGCAAATATGGTGGTGAGCTGCTCTTTGAAGGAACAGTGGCTAACCTGTTGGAAGATAAAATATCAATAACTGCTATATATTTAAGGCAGCATTTAAAAATGACTTAGGATACAATAAACGGGGTCTACCCTTAGATCAGATTAAAAGTTTAATCGTATATTTAGGAATTGTAGGATAGAAAACAAGCCATAATATTACAAATCAATTCCGTAATTCTGTAATGATTTACTCCAGGTTTGTGGCCAAATTTGTAATGTAAGATTAATACATACAGATATGGCTACAAATAATTATAACGAAACAATTTATATTCCTTTGGAGGATGTAGAAAGTGAACATTGCGCATTAATTGTTGAAAAAGAGTTGGCCTTGGTAAAGGGGATAGAGAGCCACAAAGTTGAACTGAACAATCGTAGGGCGGCTATTACTGTCAAAAATAATGAGGTTGTAGCTAATGCTGTGAAAGCTGTTAAGGATCTTGGCTATGGCGTGTCGACAGTAGTCAAAACATTTCCCGTGTTAGGAATGACTTGTGCTTCCTGTGCAGGGAGTGCAGAAAGTATGGTAAAATATGAATCTGGTGTAGTGAATGCTTCTGTAAATTTTGCTACAGGAAACTTGACTGTTGAATATCTTCCGAATATCACTGATGCCGCTAAAATTCAAAAAGCTGTACGAGCAGGCGGTTATGATCTATTAGTGGAAGACGAATCTACGCAACAAGAAACGTTGGAATCTATCCATGCTGAAAAATTCCGGACACTCAAAAGCAAAACGATATGGGCAATTATCCTATCACTTCCCGTGGTGGTGATCGGTATGTTTTTCATGGATATTCCATATGCAAATCCAATCATGTGGTTCTTTGCAACACCTGTTGTACTCTGGTTGGGTAAAGACTTTTTCATTAATGCATGGAAACAAGCAAAGTATCGTTCAGCAAATATGGATACCCTGGTTGCATTAAGCACTGGGATCGCCTATATTTTTAGTGTTTTCAATATGTTATTTGCCAATTTCTGGCATCAGCGGGGGCTGCATGCGCATGTGTACTTCGAAGCTGCAGCGGTGGTTATTGCCTTTATCTTGCTTGGGAAATTATTGGAAGAAAAAGCGAAAGGTAATACTTCTTCGGCTATAAAAAAATTAATGGGATTACAGCCCAAAACAGTCATGGTCATACAATCTGACGGATCCGAAATACAAGTTGCAATAGAAGCCGTAAAAGCAGGTGATATTATCTTGGTAAAACCTGGTGAAAAGATTGCTGTGGATGGTATGGTCACTGTGGGCGATTCCTATGTTGATGAAAGCATGTTGAGTGGTGAACCGGTTCCGGTGTTCAAAAAAGAAAACGAAAAGGTTTTCGCTGGTACGATTAACCAGAAAGGTAGCTTTCAATTCAAAGCGGTCAAAGTAGGTAAGGAGACGATGTTGGCGCAGATCATTAAAATGGTTCAAGACGCCCAGGGTAGCAAGGCTCCAGTGCAAAAGATGGTCGATAAGATTGCCGGAATATTTGTTCCAGTGGTGATTGGTATTGCCTTATTTACCTTCGTATTGTGGTTTATTCTGGGCGGTGAAAATGGTGTGGTACAAGGGCTGCTGGCTGCTGTAACAGTATTAGTTATAGCCTGTCCCTGTGCGCTTGGCTTAGCTACGCCCACAGCAATTATGGTAGGTGTTGGCAAAGGGGCAGAGCAAGGTATTCTGATCAAAGACGCAGAGAGCTTAGAGCTTGCCAAACGTGTCAATGCAATTGTCTTGGATAAGACTGGAACAATTACCGAGGGCAGACCGCAGGTAACAGGTATCCAATGGTTGAACAGCGATGATACGACAAATGCAATATTATTAAGTATAGAAAAGCAATCTGAACACCCCCTTGCGGAAGCGGTAGTTAACCATCTTGAAGGTGTAATAGGAACGTCAATATCGGCATTTGACAGTATTACCGGGAAAGGAGCGAAAGCCAATCATGATCTGGAGACTTACTATGTTGGTAACAGGAAACTATTGGTTGAAAATGGCATCGCTATCTCAGAGCAATTGCAGGATCAGGCAGAACAATGGAGTGAGGAGTCGAAAACTGTTATCTGGTTTGCCAACAGTACCCATGCGTTAGCAGTGATCGCTATTGCTGATAAGATTAAGGAAACCTCGGTATTGGCCATTCAAGAGATGCAGGCAATGGGTATTGAGCTTTATATGCTTACAGGCGATAATGAATCGACTGCCAAAGCTATTGCAGAACAGACAGGCATTAAGCATTATAAAGCAGAAGTGATGCCGCAAGATAAAGCTGACTTCGTAAGAGCGCTCCAACAACGCGGAAAGGTAGTGGCGATGGTCGGTGACGGTATTAACGACAGTACAGCATTGGCAACTGCGGATGTCAGTATAGCGATGGGTAAAGGAAGTGATATTGCTATGGATGTGGCAAAAATGACAATCATTTCCTCGGATTTGACTAAAATACCACAGGCAATCCGCTTGTCGAAACAGACGGTGGCCACCATCAAGCAAAATCTGTTTTGGGCTTTTATTTATAATGTGATCGGTATTCCAGTTGCTGCAGGTATACTCTTCCCAATCAATGGTTTTCTTTTGAATCCCATGCTCGCTGGAGCAGCAATGGCCTTAAGCAGTGTTAGTGTCGTGAGCAACAGCTTGCGTTTAAAATGGAAAAAATAGATAGTAATAGTAAATAATAACTTTAAAATTAAATAACATGGAAAGCAAAAATATTCAATTCAAAACAAACCTCAACTGTGGTGGCTGTGTATCCAAAGTAAGTGCCGATTTAGACAATGCAGCAGGGATCTGTGAATGGAGCGTCGATACATCAAACAGTGATAAAATTCTTACAGTAAAATCGAACGGTATCTCTGAAGAAGAGGTTATAGAGATTGTCAAAAGGAGAGGGTTCATTGCAACGTCACATTCTGCATAAATTGAATGCGGGAATCAAGAAAAAGTCGTCCTTTATCCGGGACGACTTTTATTTTTAGGCTTAAGTTGTTACAAGGCCACAGGGTCCTCTCAACACTTGAAAGCGACTATTGTCTTGCCTATACTAACCGACTGATATGAGCAACAACAAGCATGGCTGAATTGGGTGTTTTTTTATCGCTAGCCCAATCTTTTTATGAAGAGGTCTAGTTATATAGACTGCCTGTTGAAGAAAAGCAATAGCCTTTGAAAATAAATAAAAATAGCTTAAGCTACTTGTGTGCTAGCGCAAATAAGCTTATTTTAGCCATTAATGGGCAGCATTAAATCTAATATTCTCAGAAGCTATGGACAATACATTACTATTTTGGTAATGTTTATTCTTGTATTGCTAACATCCTGCCCAATAAAAAATGGAATCAAAAGTCTCATAGGGACACCAATGAATACGGAACAGGGGAGAATAGCGGATCGGGCCATACCCCTTGATAACGGATTTGAGCGCTGTAGTGAGTCGGTAGATAATGGAAATGCCCGACTAAGCTTTGTACAGGAAACTCTTCTTTTACCGGATGATGTGCAAATCCTTAGGTCGTCTTATCCTTTTAGCATACAGGAGCGTCTGCAACTGTCCGCTAATCGAAACGGTCGCCAGAAGATTGTGCATACTTTACCTATTTTTCTCCAATATCGAACATTACGCATTTAGAATTTTTTTTTAATCAGCTCTGTCTTCGATAGGAGATAGTCTTGATATTCATCTGTTTTTATACGGTGAGGAACCATTAAGATAAGGAACAAATAAACAGTTGGTGTTTTTTTGTGTTAGTGTATAAATAATTAAAATTTAGTAATTTACATATATAATAATGAATATAAAATTTAATAGGATTATAACGGGGTTTGGACTTTTTATTATTGCTGCAAGTGTTTTGACTGCCTGTGGGAACTCGGCTGATGGTAACAAACCCAAAGCAGAAAAAGAGCAAGCTCAAGCTGTTAAAGAAGTTGAGGAACCAAAAGCGGCCGATGTTTCCTTCAAAGATAAAGCTGGTAATGTTGTTAAACTAAGTGATTTAAAAGGGAAGGTTGTCTTTATCAATTTCTGGGCTACATGGTGTCCACCGTGTATACATGAAATGCCGTCTATTAACACCTTAAGACAGGGATTCAAAGACAACAAAAATATAGCATTCCTAATGGTTGATGTCGACAATGATATTGAGCAATCTGCGGCGTTTATGGAGGAGAACAAGTATGATTTACCACTATATACTGCAACGGGAGAAATTCCACCAGAATTTTTGGGTGGATCCATTCCTACAACGGTGATTTTGGACAAAAATGGACAAATTGTAGAACGTTTGGAGGGGAGCAGAGATTATGCAGCTCCGGAGATTGCAAAGGCTTTAGTAGAGCTGACAAAGCCAAATTAGCATCACTAGAGCATAAGGAAAGTTGCAAGGACTAAAAAGAGCTAATTAGATTTAACACCTATTTAGCTCTTTTTATGATTTTTGCGCTAAGATACTGCTTCAACCGCCTCTTTGATCAATGCTGTAATTTCGTTTGGATGGGTAGCTAGTGACGCGTGGCTAGCCTCCAAATGAATAATTTTACGAGCATTAATTCGTTCCGCCATTTCCTGTTGAGTCAGTGGCGGTATCATATGATCATTGTCTGATACCTGATACCAGCTGGGTTTTGTTTTCCAAGCTGGCTCTCCCGCCTCTGCCGCAAAAATACTTCCATGTGTTGGTTTCTGTGCCAAGGACATTGCGATCGCATCTTTTTCATCTAAATCTTGAGCGAAGCTTTCGTGGAATTTATCGTATTTGATCCATAGAAATCCTTTTTCATCAGGAACAAGGTTGGCCGCACCAGACGGTGGTTCTCTACGGCCGAAGATACCGTCCAAACTTTCGCCCTTGTCCGGAGCAAAGGCAGCGATATATACTAAGCCTGCAACTTTTTCATGATGTCCAGCGGCGGATATTACCGCTCCACCATAAGAGTGACCAACCAGAATAACTTTACCTGCTTGTAGGTCGATCAAATCTTTGGTCTTTTGGATATCGTCTTCGGCAGATGTCAATGGATTTTGTACGCTTCGTACCGTATACCCTTCCGCATGAAGATTCGTGATAACGTGTCTCCAATGAGACCCGTCTCCCCAGGCTCCATGGACTAAAATAATTGTTACATTTTGATTTCCCATATTCGTTGAAGTTTATAGAACAAATATATGTTTAAGTCGCTATTAAACATATTTACTTAAGTTAACGTTTTAAAATTCGTCGACGGATTCTACTCAATGAGGGTGGCTTAACGCCGAGATAACTGGCAATATGTTTTTGGGCTACGAGCTGAAAAATTTGTGCATTCTCGGCGAGTAGATTATTATACCGTATTTCTGGCGAGTAATATAACAACTCTTCGATTCTCTTTTTAGCCCGAGGTAAATGACCTCGGTCATCTTTCGCCCAAATTCTTGCCAGTAAACATCCTTTTGATAGAGTTTTTGAAGGTCATCTTTGTGTAGAAGTAATACCTCGGCATTAGATACCGCTTTAATATTCATACGCGACTTCGTATTACAAAGGATACTTTCGTAATCGGTAAAAAAGTAATTGTCAAAATGGAAATTGAACGTTACATATTCTCCGTTATCATTTATATAAAACGTTCGCATAAAACCGGTTTTTAAAAAACCTAAGTATTGACATTTTTCGCCTTCTTTCAAAAAGAAATCGGACTTTTTATAGGTTGTCGATTTGACATAACTACAAAATTCAGGATAGTGTCCTTCATCGACCAAAAATAGAGATCCAAACTCCGTGTATTCGTTTACAATCTCAGACATTGCTGGTAAAAATTTTAAGCCACAATAATTTTGTATTAAAATTATTGAAAACTTTTGATAGTATGTCACAACATTGAACGATATACATGCTTTACAGTTGACTATAAAAATATTACCTTCGTAATACATCGCAGTAATAAAGATATGTCCCAACTTAAAGAGCAAACAGCAATAAAAACTACTTATTTCAGTATTATCGGAAATACAATGTTGGCTTTGCTGAAGTGGTTTGCAGGTTTTTTTGGAAATTCATATGCACTTATAGCAGATGCGATTGAATCCACCACAGATATTTTTTCTTCCTTTTTAGTTCTTCTTGGGTTAAAATATGCCCAGCGGCCTGCTGATGAAAATCATCCCTATGGCCACGGAAGGGTAGAACCACTTATTACGTTTATCGTTGTAGGTTTTCTCATTGTATCAGCTACGATCATTGCATATGAAAGTATAGAAAATATTGGGACACCCCATGAACTGCCGAAGCTCTGGACATTATTTGTTCTCGGAGGAATCATTATCTGGAAAGAAAGTTCTTACAGAATTGTGATGAAAAAGAGCCGAGAGACCAATAGTTCTTCGCTAAAAGCGGACGCATGGCATCATCGAAGTGATGCAATTACTTCAGTGGCTGCTTTTATTGGTATATCTATCGCTTTAGTGTTAGGTAAGGGATATGAGAATGCGGATGATTATGCTGCGTTATTTGCAGCGGGATTTATTTTGTATAATTGTTACCATATTTTTAGACCTGCTCTTGGTGAAATCATGGATGAAAATGTTTACGAGGAGGTGATCGAGGAAATCAGAAAATATGCTTTGGAGGTAGCGGGTATAAAAGCGACGGAGAAATGCTATGTTCGAAAGTCGGGTACAAAATTTCACGTCGACCTACATGCTATTGTGGATAGTGAGATCACGGTGAAAGAAGGTCATGCACTGTCTCATGAACTCAAAGACTATCTGATCGAACATATACCCGACCTCGGTCATGTTATGATCCACATCGAACCGAGTACATATATAGACTAAATGGCTATGTTTGGCAAGAATTAGCCTGTTCGTATATCAAATAGCGATGTTCGTATAATTTTGTCAATTTGTATTTATTTTTCCTTTAGCTTTATTCTAAATAACAATTTATTTCTCTGGAAATAGATTGTCTGTAAGTTTTCTCCTCTTGTTCACGATGAGGGTGCTTTGTTAAATATAAATGCAGTTATATTGGATGGATTGTTGTGAGAAGCTTATATCGTAAATAACATTGTATGCTAGTCAACAAAAGAATGAAAATAGTATTTGCCGTAACAGTAATTTTTGGAATGTTGTGTACACATAAAGCGTTAGCGCAATTTGGAATGGGACTTAGGGCCGGCGGGAATCTATCTGGTTCAAATGGTTCGGCTTTTCGTTCCGGTAAAAGAATCGGTTTCCAGATCGGAGGGGATCTTAGCTATCATTTTAACAAAAACATAGCGTTACAAGCCGAACCGGTCTATAACTTAATGCGGATTCGTAACAATGATCAGACTGCAGAAAGTGAATATGGGATAGGAGCCGGAACCAGAAAATTGGAATATATGAGTGTGCCGTTGTATCTAAAGGTAAATTTTACCCGTACAATTGCGATTATGGGGGGACTGGATTTTAATTTTTTGCTCAATGATGACCGTTACAAACTAAACAACGGAGAGAACGCATTTCGTAGTAAGCCGAGAACAGGATACAGTTTAGGTGCAGAATTGGGTAAGGTTTATTTTCGATATCGAAAATTTAATAGAACAAATGATATTATTGACAATTGGACTGCGGATATTGAACAATATCAACTGGGAATCAAATTTGAGTTATTTTAAAATCGATTTCAATGCAAAATCCATTTGTGAAAGACTTTGCTAAACTATTAGTTTTTAATGCATAAAAATTGATATTGGCAATATAAACAGGAGAGGACCATCCCAATTAAATTGGGATGGTTTTTTGTGTTAAAAGCTGCTGCTTTTGTGCTTTGGTCTTTACGGTTGCCTTATTAATGCTATATGCTATTATCGGCAGATAACATTTCAATTTGCCATCTGATATGGTCCATTGTAATTGGATATTCGACCTCATTAACAAGGTTCTCATAGATGGCGTTGAATAATAGATTATAATCTCCTTTATGTGGAAGCGGATAAGAAATATGCTTTTGATTTGTGTTGTCGATAGTCACCAGTTTACCCGCACTGCCATTCGGTTCGACACCATAGGATGGGTTATTGGGAAGCATGCCGTCAATCAATTGCTGTTCTTGCACATCAGCCATCGTTTTTATGAAGCTTCCTTTGGTACCATGTACCACAAAAGCGGGCAAGGGATCGGCCACAGCAAGGCTCCCCGTTAGAAATACATTCAGTTCATTGGGGTAACGTAAATGATAATGGAAGTAGTCTGCTACCTGCGAGTCGGGCCGATTAATTGAAGTTGTTTTGCTAAATTTCGATGGTTTTCCGAAAAGCGAAATAGCCTGATCTATAATATGAGGCCCCAGATCATAGGTGAGACCACTCGAAATATATTGGTTATTTTCCTTGAAATATTTTTGACCTAATTCCATTTTATAGCGGTCGAAGCGGAAAGATACTTCGGTCAATTTACCAAGATTGCCGCTTTCAATAACTTTCTTTACATCGAGAAAATGGCTGTCATAACGTCTATTTTGATAAAAGAAAATCCGCTTCCCACTTTTTTTGCTGATCTCGGAAAGTTTGTTGAACTGTGTTATATTTTCCACGGCTGGTTTTTCGATCAGGACATGTTTTCCTGCTTTTAGCGCCTCTGTCGCGAACTCAAAGTGTGTATGATTTGGCGTGTTTACGATCACCAGTGTTATTGTATCGTCCGCCAATAATTGATCTACGGTATCATAGCTTTTTATTTCGGGATAAAGTTCATGTGCTATTTTCTGAGACCGTTCGACAACGGCAACTAGGTTAAAATGTGGGTTGGTATGGACGAAAGGTGCGTGGAAGACGCGACCCGACATACCAAAGCTTAAAATTCCGGTATTGATCTTGGTCTTTTTCATTTTTATATGATCTTGTTGAAGCAAGGTTATTTGCTGTTGAATATTCTTTTTGTAATTACTTCTATGAACCGTTGGACCGAAGTAAGGTCTGGATATAAATATAAGTATATCTTGCCTTATTTTAGATCGATCCTTACATATTTGGATTGATTTTTCTTTGGGAAAATCACATTTGCTGTCCACTTTATCTGGATTTTGCCTATCCATACCTATATACCATCATTGATTATTACAAATCTATAATCACAATAGGCCAGCGAAATACGCCGAATTTAGGAGATATAAAGAAGTACATTTCTTACTCGAGTAAATATATCCATTTGTTTTCATTCTTAAGAGTAACTTAATGTAGG
>Ga0256899_1000672_pt1 | contig 11373 bp, 9 predicted proteins | sample MC6MC0687MT_FD_190202 | JGI IMG/M metagenome (GOLD analysis project Ga0256899, IMG submission 190202) | Metatranscriptome of enriched soil aggregate microbial communities from Iowa State University, Ames, United States - MC6-MC0687-MT... | ecosystem: Environmental > Terrestrial > Soil >...
CGATTCCTCATTGGACAAAGTGTTCCTGGAAGAGTCTCTCAAGGCTGGGCTGCACGCGTTGAAAGGCCATCGCGTGGTTGGCGGTATGCGTGCATCGATCTACAATGCGATGCCGCTGGAAGGGGTTAAAACGCTCACTGAGTTCATGGTCGACTTCGAACGTCGCCACGGCTAATTGCTTTTTTTCATGCCAGCTTGTCTGGTACCAGACCCCGTCACACGATGGGGTCTCGTATTTTCTGGAGATTTGGTTTCACATGCAGGACTCCCTGACTCTACAACCGATTGCTCGCGTTGACGGCACGGTAAACTTACCGGGTTCAAAAAGCGTCTCGAACCGCGCACTCTTGCTGGCCGCGCTGGCAAAGGGCACCACCCGCCTGACTAACTTGCTTGATAGCGATGACGTTAAGCACATGCTGAATGCCCTCAAAGCGCTGGGTGTCAGCTATACGCTCTCAGACGATCGCACCGTATGCGAAGTAGTAGGTAACGCGGGCCCTTTACATGCTGAAAAACCGCTTGAGCTGTTTCTCGGTAACGCAGGTACAGCGATGCGACCTTTGGCTGCCGCGCTCTGTTTGGGCGAGCAGTCAATCGTTCTGACTGGCGAGCCACGCATGAAAGAGCGTCCGATTGGTCATCTGGTTGATGCACTGCGTCAGGGCGGAGCAAAGATTGACTATCTCGAACAGACCGATTATCCGCCAGTGCGTCTTAATGGCGGTTTTGTTGGTGGGGAAGTCAGCGTCGATGGCAGTGTATCCAGCCAGTTCCTCACGGCATTGCTAATGACCGCGCCACTGGCGCAGCAAGACACCATCATCACCATAAAAGGCGATCTGGTTTCTAAGCCTTACATTGATATCACCTTGCACCTGATGCGCTGCTTTGGTGTGGATGTTGATAATCAGGACTATCAGCGTTTTGTGGTTAAAGGGCAGCAACAGTACCAGTCTCCGGGCGATTATCTGGTGGAAGGTGATGCGTCTTCTGCATCATACTTCCTCGCTGCCGCTGCCATTAAAGGGGGTACCGTACGTGTAACCGGTATTGGCCGCAACAGCGTGCAGGGCGACATCCGTTTTGCTGATGTGCTGGAAAAGATGGGCGCAGTGATTGAGTGGGGAGATGACTATATCTCTTGCACATGCGGATCGCTGACGGCAATCGATATGGATATGAACCATATTCCGGATGCGGCAATGACAATTGCAACTACTGCACTCTTCGCTCAAGGCACCACGTTGATGCGCAACATCTATAACTGGCGCGTAAAAGAGACCGACCGTCTTGCTGCGATGGCAACTGAGTTACGCAAAGTGGGGGCGGAAGTAGAAGAAGGGCAAGACTTTATTCGTGTCACACCGCCGGCTCAGTTGCAACATGCGGACATCGGTACTTACAACGATCACCGTATGGCAATGTGCTTCGCACTGGTGGCTCTGTCCGATACGCCGGTAACCATCCTTGATCCAGGCTGCACTGCGAAAACCTTCCCGAGCTATTTCCAGCAGTTGGCGAAAATCAGTCATACTTCCTGATCGTTTAACCCGGTGCACTGCGCCGGGTTTCTTTGCACTCTTCTGGCCTTATCAGGCGGAAATTGTTCTGAATCTGTCTATATTTCTAGCGCTGTCTACGCTAAAGGGTAACTAACCCGACGCAGGCAGCGTATAATGCCGCGCAATCCAGGCGGCCTGGAAGGGCTGACAATAAGCACGCAGCAACAGGAGAGAACAATGACGGCAATCGCCCCGGTTATTACCATCGATGGGCCAAGTGGCGCGGGTAAAGGGACTTTATGTAAAGCGATGGCGGAGTCGTTGCAGTGGCACTTACTGGATTCTGGCGCTATTTATCGCGTTTTAGCATTGGCCGCACTTCACCATCAGGTGGATATTGAGTCCGAGGAAGCATTAGTACCGATGGCTGCGCATCTTGATGTGCGTTTTCTATCGGTTGACGGTGAAATGCAGGTGGTTCTTGAAGGTGAAGATGTCACCGGTGAAATCCGCACGCAAGAAGTCAGCAACACCGCATCGCGCGTTGCCGCTTTTCCGCGGGTGCGTGAGGCATTGCTTCGACGCCAACGCGCATTCCGCGAAGAGCCCGGTTTAATCGCCGATGGACGCGATATGGGAACCGTGGTTTTCCCTGATGCGCCAGTGAAAATATTCCTCGACGCTAGCTCGGAAGAGCGTGCGCATCGCCGTATGCTACAGTTGCAGGAGAAAGGCTTTAATGTTAACTTTGATCGCCTTTTATCCGAGATAAAGGAACGCGACGACCGCGATCGTAATCGTGCCATCGCCCCTTTAGTGCCTGCCACAGATGCTCTGGTACTGGATTCAACCAGTATGTCGATTGAGCAAGTGATTGAAAAGGCGCTTGATTATGCTAAGCGTAAGTTGGGCATTTAATCTTTCGGCAACCGAATTGCTGTAACCCTGTACCAAGGACCCGGTGCAGGGCATGTGAAACAACCCCATCCGACAATGAAGTCAGGTGGACGTTAAATTGAAGAATCCTAAGATTATCAATATGACTGAATCTTTTGCTCAACTCTTTGAAGAGTCCCTGAAAGAAATCGAAACCCGTCCGGGTTCCATCGTTCGTGGCGTTGTTGTCTCTATCGACAAAGACGTAGTTCTGGTTGATGCGGGTCTGAAATCTGAATCTGCAATTCCTGCAGAGCAGTTCAAGAACGCAGCCGGCGAACTGGAAATCCAGGTAGGCGACGAAGTTGACGTTGCGCTGGACGCAGTAGAAGACGGCTTCGGTGAAACCCTGCTGTCCCGTGAGAAAGCTAAACGTCACGAAGCTTGGATCACGCTGGAAAAAGCTTACGAAGACGCTGAAACTGTTACCGGTGTTATCAACGGCAAAGTTAAAGGTGGCTTCACAGTTGAGCTGAACGGTATTCGTGCGTTCCTGCCAGGTTCACTGGTAGACGTTCGTCCGGTTCGCGATACTCTGCACCTGGAAGGCAAAGAGCTTGAATTCAAAGTAATCAAGCTTGATCAGAAACGTAACAACGTCGTGGTTTCACGCCGTGCAGTTATCGAATCTGAGAACAGCGCTGAGCGCGATCAGCTGCTGGAAAACCTGCAGGAAGGCATGGAAGTTAAAGGTATCGTTAAGAACCTCACTGACTACGGTGCATTCGTGGATCTGGGCGGCGTTGATGGCCTGCTGCACATTACCGATATGGCTTGGAAACGCGTTAAGCATCCGAGCGAAATCGTCAACGTGGGCGACGAAATCACTGTTAAAGTGCTGAAGTTCGACCGCGAGCGTACCCGTGTATCTCTGGGCCTGAAACAGCTGGGCGAAGATCCTTGGGTTGCTATCGCTAAGCGCTATCCAGAAGGCACTCGCCTGACTGGTCGTGTAACCAACCTGACTGATTACGGCTGCTTCGTAGAAATCGAAGAAGGCGTTGAAGGTCTGGTACACGTTTCAGAAATGGACTGGACCAACAAAAACATCCATCCGTCTAAAGTTGTAAACGTAGGCGATGTGGTTGAAGTAATGGTTCTGGACATCGATGAAGAGCGTCGTCGTATCTCCCTGGGTCTGAAGCAGTGCAAATCTAACCCATGGCAGCTGTTCGCTGAGACCCACAACAAAGGCGATCGCGTTGAAGGTAAAATCAAGTCAATCACTGACTTCGGTATCTTCATCGGCCTGGACGGTGGCATCGACGGTCTGGTTCACCTGTCTGACATCTCCTGGAACGCGACTGGCGAAGAAGCCGTTCGTGAGTACAAAAAAGGCGACGAAATCGCTGCCGTTGTACTGCAGGTTGATGCAGAGCGCGAGCGCATCTCTCTGGGCGTGAAGCAGTTGGCTGAAGATCCATTCAACAACTACATCACCCTGAACAAGAAAGGCGCTATCGTGACTGGTAAAGTCACTGCAGTTGACGCGAAAGGTGCTACAGTAGAATTAGCTGACGGCGTAGAGGGTTACCTGCGCGCTTCTGAAGCTTCTCTGGACCGCATCGAAGACGCAACTCTGGTTCTGAGTGTTGGCGACGACGTTGAAGCTAAATTCACCGGCGTTGACCGTAAGAACCGCGTTGTGAGCCTGTCTGTTCGTGCTAAAGACCAGGCTGATGAGAAAGAAGCTATCAACACTGTTAACACCAAACAGGATGAAGGCAGCAACTTCTCTAGCGCGATGGCTGAAGCGTTCAAAGCGGCTAAAGGCGAGTAATCGACCTAAGGCACCGGACGATGAAAATCGTCCGGTTTCGGTAAAAGCTGTCATACCTTTCCAAATAAGGATTAACCGGAGGTTACATGACCAAGTCAGAACTAATTGAGAGACTTGCTGGCCAGCATACTCATATTCCGGCGAAAGTCGTTGAGGATGCGGTCAAAGAGATGCTTGAGCACATGGCCACTACGTTGGCCCAGGGCGAGCGCATTGAAATCCGGGGATTCGGCAGCTTTTCTTTGCATTACCGTGCACCGCGTACGGGGCGTAACCCGAAAACGGGCGACAAAGTGGATCTGGAAGGTAAATACGTTCCCCACTTTAAGCCGGGCAAAGAATTGCGTGACCGTGCGAACATCTACGGCTAAGCCGTTACCGAACGATAAAAACGACACTCTAGGGTGTCGTTTTTTTTTGCTTAGAGTATGCGGAATTGAGATCTGCTTTCCAAAATGAAGTCTCATCAATGTAATCTCTGCAAAAGTCTCGGAATCCATCGCGACACACTCTCTTTTCAATGAAGTAAATCCCTGCTTTTCTCGGCACACTCTTCCGCCAATGAGGGAGAGTAATAATGCATATGAACTGGATTGTTCTTGCCAGATTGATGATTGCCTCGGCATTGCCGTTGGGCATATTGCCGCACATACCCGCAGCCAACGGAATAGTCATCATGGTTGTATTCGCTGTGGCGCTTGGGTTGATGCCAATCACGTTGCTACGGCTTGCAGGGATTGCTCTCTTAATGGTGGCCTGGACATTGACTGAAGCCCGCCAGATGGTCAATGCCATTGGGGATCTGACTGCCGCCACAATTGAAGCCACTGTACGGGTGACTGAAGTTCGTGAACAGAAGCAGCAATTAACCGTGCAAATCTTGCGTGTCGGTCAGCGTTATCAGTTTCCACCTCTCTTTGTCACGCTCAATAATGATTCGATGGAGCAGCCGTACTGTGCCGGTCAGCGCTGGCAGATGAAACTGCGATTGCGTGCCGTCCACGGCAGATTAAATCAAGGCGAGTTCGATCTGCAGCGCTTTGCCTTGTCTAATCACACGCCGCTGCAAGGGCGCATCATCAGTAAGCAGGTGGAATCGCTAACTTGCAACTGGCGGACGCGTTTAATTAATCATCATCTACCCGCATTCGATACGCTCAAACAACCGGCAATTATGCAGGCTTTAGCGTTTGGTATACGTACCAACATGACTGAAGAACAGCGACAGTTGCTGCGGGAAACAGGTACTGCCCACTTGATGGCAATCTCGGGAATGCATATTGCATTAGCTGCCAGCGTTGGATGGTTGTTGGCACGTGCTATCCAGGTAATTTTGCCGGGTCATTTGATTGGTCATTTATTTCCGCTGCTGGTTAGTGTTATGACCGCAGCGACTTACACGTGGGTTTCTGGCAGTCATGCACCGGCCCAGCGCGCGATGATCGCGCTCATATTATGGATAGGGATGCGCAGCGCCGGTTGGCAGCTCAGTGGCTGGCAAGTCTGGACGTTATGTATCGGCGCTTTGCTGGTACTGGATCCATTAACTGTGCTGTCAGAAAGCTTTTGGTTGTCGGCACTGGCGGTCGCGATGCTGATTGCCTGGTATCAATGGTTTCCATTACCACATCGCTTTCGCGCAAAGCGTCGATGGCTGTTATTGCAATTGCTACATCTGCAGTTAGGAATGATGATCCTCATGGCTCCACTACAAATCTTCCTGTTTCAGGGAATAAGCCTGAGTGCGTTATTAGCAAATCTGATCGCGGTGCCGGTTGTGTCTTTTGTCACGGTGCCACTGATATTGCTGGCAATGCTATTGCCAGTGCCGCTGATTTCAACGGGATTATGGTCTCTGGCGGATCTTTCCATAAGCCAGGTCATGCTCCTGCTGCAGTGGTTACCCGCTGGCTGGTGGGCATGGAGCGATACGTTACCTGCTGTCGTGCTGCTGTGGGTAGGATTAGTTCTCTGGCGCAGCAAGCTGATTTATCGCAGTATGATGCCGTGTTTTAGCCTGATACTCGCAATCATCCTCTGGCGCAGCACTGCACAGCGTGATGACTGGCAAATCGACATGATTGATGTGGGGCATGGCCTGGCGATTGCCATTACACAGGGCAATGAAGTGGTGTTATATGACGTTGGACCGGGTTGGAAACAGGATGATGCCGGTTCGCGCGTCATTCTGCCATGGTTGCAGTATCACGGCAGAAGCCTCCATTCTTTGATATTAAGCCACAAGCATCTTGATCACCGTGGTGGGCTACACTCATTGCTCAAAGTTAATCCAGCGGTAGCAATTCGTAGTGCCCTGGCGGAAGACGGACACCTGCCATGCTTCCGTGGTCAGCGGTGGCAGTGGGGCAAATTGCAATTTACCGCTTTGTGGCCGCCGGAGAATCAGACCCAGGGACAAAATAACGATTCCTGTGTGGTGCGAGTCGATGACGGGCTCTTCAGCGTGTTACTCACCGGGGATATTGAGTTAGAAGCCGAGAGAAAAATTGTCGCGCTGGAAAAAGAGGCTCTGAACGCGACAATTTTGCAGGTTCCGCACCATGGTAGTCGGACTTCATCAGGCGCATTACTGTTACGTAATGTTGCTGGGAAAGCAGCATTTGCTTCGGTGGCGCGGTATAACGCCTGGCGTATGCCTGCGCCAGCCGTGGTGCAACGCTATCGTCAGCAAGGCTATATGTGGTACGACACGGCACAATCGGGTCAGATTCATGTGGGTATCAGACAAGGTCATTGGCAAATTAAGGGCTTAAGAGAGCAAATAATGCCTCGATGGTACCATCAGTGGTTTGGCGTCAAACGCGATTCCAGGTAGAATGAGCGGCTATTTCAAACAGCGTGAATAAATAATGCATCAAGATAAAGATCTCTCAACGTGGCAGACATTCCGTCGACTCTGGCCGATGATTGCGCCCCACAAGGCTGGCCTGTATGTGTCAGCGGTGGCGCTGATACTCAATGCGGCAGGCGATACCCTGATGCTCTCTCTGTTGAAACCTTTACTGGATGATGGCTTCGGTAAAGCAGACAGATCCGTAATGCTGTGGATGCCGCTGGTGGTAATTGGCCTGATGCTGGTACGTGGCGTGACCAGCTATATCTCCAGTTACTGCATCTCATGGGTGTCCGGCAACGTGGTCATGAACATGCGTCGCCGCCTGTTCGGTCATATGATGGGCATGCCGGTAACCTTCTTTGATCAGCAATCAACGGGGACACTGCTGTCACGCATCACCTACGATTCTGAACAGGTGGCCTCTTCCTCTTCCAGTGCACTGGTTACGGTGGTGCGTGAAGGGGCCTCAATCATTGGCCTGTTCATCATGATGTTCTATTACAGCTGGCAGCTGTCTTTGATTCTCATTGTGCTGGCACCGATCGTCTCCTTTGCTATTCGTACTGTTTCCAAACGTTTCCGCAGCATCAGTAAGAACATGCAGAACACCATGGGACAGGTCACCACCAGCGCCGAACAGATGCTAAAAGGGCATAAAGAAGTGCTGATCTTTGGTGGCCAGGAAGTGGAGGCCAAGCGTTTTTCTCAGGTCAGTAACAGGATGCGCCAACAAGGCATGAAACTGGTGTCAGCATCTTCAATCTCTGATCCGGTAATCCAGTTGATTGCCTCGCTGGCACTGGCATTTGTGCTTTATGCCGCCAGTTTCCCAAGCGTGATGGAAACGCTGACAGCCGGTACCATCACCGTGGTCTTCTCATCAATGATCGCCTTGATGCGTCCGCTCAAGTCACTGACCAACGTGAATGCACAGTTCCAGCGCGGTATGGCGGCTTGTCAGACGCTGTTCTCGATTCTTGACAGTGAGCAGGAAGTGGATAACGGCAAGCGTGAAATGGATCGTGCTAAGGGTGATGTGGAATTCCGCAACGTGACCTTTACCTATCCAGGCCGTGAAATTCCTGCGCTGCGTGATATCAACCTGTCGCTGCCTGCCGGTAAAACCGTTGCACTGGTCGGCCGTTCTGGCTCTGGTAAATCCACTATGGCCAGCTTGCTGACGCGCTTCTACGACATTGATAGCGGTGAAATTCTGCTGGATGGCCACGATCTGCGCGAATACACCCTGCGTTCACTGCGTAATCAAGTGGCATTGGTTTCCCAGAACGTTCATCTCTTCAACGACACCGTCGCCAACAACATTTCTTATGCCCGTAATGGTCAATACACGCGCGAGCAAATCGAGCAGGCTGCGACCATGGCGCATGCAATGGACTTCATCCAGAAGATGGATAATGGCCTTGATACCGTGATAGGTGAGAATGGCGTGCTGCTTTCCGGTGGTCAGCGTCAGCGTATTGCGATTGCGCGTGCGTTACTACGCGACTGCCCGATTTTGATTCTCGATGAAGCCACATCAGCGCTCGATACCGAATCTGAGCGGGCGATTCAGGCCGCACTTGATGAGCTGCAGAAAAATCGCACCTCACTGGTGATTGCGCACCGTCTGTCGACCATTGAGAAAGCCGATGAGATCGTCGTAGTTGAAGATGGTCGCATTGTCGAACGCGGTACTCACAGCGTGCTGCTTGAACAGAAGGGCGCCTATGCGCAGCTTCACAAACTGCAGTTCGGTCAATGATCGAACGCATCTGGAGCGGGCGTTCGCCGTTATGGCTGCTGCTATGGCCACTGAGTCTGCTTTATGGGGCGATTACCCTATTTATTCGCCTCAGCTTCCAGCGCGGTTGGCGAAAAAGTTGGCGCGCGCCTTGCCCTGTGATTGTGGTGGGGAACCTCACCGCAGGTGGGAATGGTAAAACGCCCGTAGTGATTTGGTTGGTGCAGGCGCTGCAACAACGTGGAGTACGTGCTGGCGTGGTGTCGCGGGGTTACGGCGGAAAAGCTGAACGTTATCCGCTGCTGGTTACCGCTGAAACGCCCACGGCGCAGGCCGGCGATGAACCTGTGCTGATCGCTCAACGCACACAGGTGCCGGTCGCCGTTGCGCCACGGCGGCGTCTGGCGGTAGAAGGCTTGCTCGCTGCGCACGATCTGGATGTGATTATCACCGATGATGGCCTGCAGCATTACGCGCTGCAGCGCGATCGCGAAATCGTGGTGGTGGATGGGATGCGTCGTTTTGGCAATGGCTGGTGGTTACCGGCTGGGCCGATGCGTGAACGCGCCTCACGACTTAGCACCGTAAATGCGGTGATCGTTAACGGCGGCGATGCGCAGGCGGGCGAAATTGCGATGTCATTGCAGCCCGGTCTGGCGGTCAACCTGATCAACGGTGCAAGCGTGGCGTTAGCGCAATTGCCGGAAATTGTCGCGATGGCCGGCATAGGTCATCCGCCGCGCTTCTTCAACACGCTTAAGCAGCAAGGCATCAAGCCAGTGGCTGAAATTGCCTTCGCCGATCACCATGCTTACAGCGAAGACGAATTGCGGCGTCTGACTCAGGCAGATCAGTGCTTGCTGATGACGGAAAAAGATGCGGTAAAATGCCGTAGTTTTGCTCGCCCAAACTGGTGGTATTTGCCGGTTGATGCGCATCTGCAAGGCGCGGCGGTGACAACCTTGTTAGACGATATCACCCATCTCTGCACTACCGCGCGCGACGCCCGTTCGCGCTAACCACCGAAAAGGGAATGGAGTTATGAACCTCGTCGCTTCCCTCTCGTTGCAAACTGCTCGTCATCTGCATCTGGCTGCTCAGGGACTGTTACGTCCTTTAGGCCGACGTGCGCGCTTTGCTGATATACACGCGACTGTGCGTCAGATGTCTTTGCTGCAAATTGATACCATCAATGTGGTGGCACGCAGTCCTTATCTGGTGCTGTTTAGCCGCCTTGGCGCGTATCAGACCAACTGGCTGGAAGAGGCGCTGGCCTCGGGCGCATTATTTGAATATTGGGCTCATGAAGCCTGTTTTATTCCTTCCGAAGATTACCCGTTGCTGCGCCACCGCATGCTGGAACCGCAGCGACTGGGCTGGAAGTACAACCAGCGATGGGTTGAGGAACATCAACAGGAAATCACTGACCTTCTGCAACACATCTCCGCCAACGGCCCAGTGCGAGCAGCCGATTTCAGTAATGATAAACAGACCAAACCGGGCTGGTGGGCGTGGAAGCCGCATAAGCGTCATCTGGAGAATTTGTTCAGTGCGGGTCAGTTGATGGTGGTGGAGCGGCGCAACTTCCAGCGGGTTTACGATCTGCACAGCCGCGTGATGCCGGACTGGATTGATGAACAGCATGCGTTAAGTGAAGACGAAGCGGTGTTACAGATGCTGAGTCACAGCGCATGCAGTCTCGGCATTTTCCGTGGCAGTTGGTTAGCCGATTATTACCGGCTCAAACGCGCACCGTTCAAATCATGGCTTGAGGATGCGGCTGCGCGCGGAGAAATTGTGCGTGTTGAGGTCGAGCAACTGGGCGAAATGTGGTTACACCACGCATTATTGCCGCTGCTGGAAAAGCCACTCTCTGCCACGCATACCGCGCTATTGTCCCCCTTTGATCCGGTGGTTTGGGATCGTCGTCGCGCGCTGGAGCTGTTTAATTTTGATTACCGCATTGAGTGCTATACGCCTGCGGAAAAGCGCAAATATGGTTATTTTGTCCTGCCGGTCCTGCATCGCGGATTATTGAAAGCGCGCATTGATGCCAAAATGGAGCGTCAGGCGCAGCAATTAGTGGTTCGTGCATTCTGGCTGGAAGAGGGCACACGCATCAGTAACGCTTTCCTTAATGACGTCCAAAAAGCCATTAATCGCTTCGCCGCGTGGCAAGGCGCCAACCAAGTGATTATCGAAAATGCGCCGGCAGAACTGCTGGCTGCCTGGTCAACTCGCTGGTCGATTGGTGAATAAAGCTGCCATTTGTCCGGCTTGAGTGCGTCATTCACGCGCACGCTATTATGCTATGCTACCCGTCTGAATCGGTCCTGAATGGAGAAGATTATGGATCACCGTTTACTCGAAATCGTTGCTTGCCCGGTATGCAACGGAAAACTCTATTTCAACAAAGAGCAGCAAGAGCTGATCTGTAAACCGGATGGCCTGGCTTACCCGGTACGTGACGGTATTCCAGTGCTGCTGGAAGTGGAAGCGCGTACGCTGTCTGTTGAAGAGATTCATCCATGAGTTTTGTTGCCATTATTCCTGC
>Ga0256899_1000685_pt1 | contig 11294 bp, 13 predicted proteins | sample MC6MC0687MT_FD_190202 | JGI IMG/M metagenome (GOLD analysis project Ga0256899, IMG submission 190202) | Metatranscriptome of enriched soil aggregate microbial communities from Iowa State University, Ames, United States - MC6-MC0687-MT... | ecosystem: Environmental > Terrestrial > Soil >...
CGAAAGTACCCGGGTACAACACTCGGTTCATCGCGTCATCCTGGCTGGAGTGCGTTGGGGAGTCGGATGGTAGCGCAGCGATTGCGCCCGGCCAAGTCGTGAGGCTGGCTGATGGCACTATAGACAGCGTGGCTATTGGCTGTCATGCGCCACGTGCCAGGCGGCCGATCAGCGCATCGCTGAGCAGGGCCGTCAGGGCGTACACCGACAGCTGCGGGTTGGCGCCAATGCTGGTGGGGAACAGCGAACCGTCGTGGATCGACAGGTTTTCCAGCTGGTGATGCCGGCCCAGGCTGTCGCACACGGCCTGGCGCGGATCCTCGCCCAGGGCGCAGCCGCCCATGACGTGGGCGCTGCCTAGGCGCATGCGCAGCAGTTCCAGGGGCAGGCCGTCGATCAGCGCCTGGGCTTGTGCCGGGTCGCTGACATAGCGCGCATCGCCATGCACCGGCATCACATGGCGAGCACCGGCGGCGAACTGGATCTGCGCCATGCTGTGCCAGGCCCGGCGCAGGCCGTCGCGCAGGTAGTCGGTGACGGGGTAGTCCAGCACAGGCGAGCCATCGCCGCGCAGCTCCACCTGGCCGCCGGGGCTGTCGGGGTGGAAGCCGTCGCGCAGCAGCGCCAGCATCACATGGGTGTGGGGCAGTTCGGCCATGCGCTGGGCATTGTCCTGGCCATGGCCGCCCAGCAGGGTGCTGGCCAGGGCCGGGTGCAGCGGTGGCACTTCGAGTTTGTAGCCTACCGGGCCGGTGACACCGTCCAGCCACTGGAACTGGTCGCTGTAGATCGATTGCGGCGCCCCGTAGTACGGGTCGATCCTCGCTTCGAACTGTGCGGCGCTGAAGTTGACCAGATGCAGGAAGGTTCGCTTGCCCAGGCGCTGGTGCGGGTCAGGCGCGTCTGAGCGCAGTAGCAGTGCCGGGCTGTTGATACCGCCGCCGGCGAGCACATAGTGGCGGGCGCGTACGCGAACCTGGCGGCCCGTGGGCCGAATACCCCGGGCGTCCAGGGCCTGGCATTGCAAGTGGTTGATGCGCTGGCCGTCATGACTGAACCGCTCGGCACGGGCCAGGTAGAGCAGTTCACCGCCGTGCTCCAGGGTGGCCGGGATGCTGGTGACCAGCATCGACTGCTTGGCGTTGACCGGGCAGCCCATGCCGCAGTAACCCAGGTTCCAGCAGCCGCGCACGTTGCGCGGAATCACCGCCCAGCGGTGACCAAGCGCCTCGCAGCCGCGGCGCAACACGTCGTTGTTGGCATTGGGCGGCATCGCCCACGGGCTGATGCCCAGGTGCTGCTCCATGCGCTCGAACCACGGCTTCAGGGTGTCGTTGTCCAGGCCCTTGACTCCATGCTCGCGGGCCCAGTGTTCCAGGGTCTGTGGCGGTGTGCGAAAGCTCGATGTCCAGTTGACCAGGGTGGTGCCGCCCACCGCCCGGCCCTGCAAAATGGTAATGGCGCCGTCTTTGCTCAGACGACCCAGGCCCTCCTGGTAGAGGTCGGCGTAGGCCTCGTGCTCGAGCAGGTGGAAGTCACTGCTGGTTTTCAGCGGCCCCTCTTCGATCAGCAGCACCTTCAAGCCGGCGGCGCTGAGCCGTTCGGCGGTGGTGGCACCGCCTGCGCCGCTGCCGATGACGGCGACGTCGACGGCGAGGGTCAGGTCCTGTTCCAGGCGCGAGCCGTCGTGGGTGATCCAGCCTCGTTGGAGGCCTTGGCGGAATGGGTCGGGGACGGGCATTCGGCGGTGCTCTTGTCTGGTGTTCAGATCTTTGGTGGGCCGGGGTAGCCGCACGCTGCCCAGGCTTCGGGGCGTTCGTACCAGGCCATCAGCAGCAGTTGCAGCAACGAGGCGTGACCCTGGCGCAGCAGGTTCAACGAGCTGTCGCGCCAGCGTTCGAGGAAGCGTTCAACCTCGGCACCGGTGGTATCGGCCCAGCCGCCCCAGACCCCGGTCAGTGGTCCGCGAGTGAGGGACAGGGTGAGCACGTCGAACAATTGCCGGGTCAGCTTGAGCATGGCGGGCGACAGCGCCGCCAGCTTGTGGTCGAGGCTTTGCAGCACAGACGCCGTGGACGCCTGGGTACCGGCCAGCACGACGGGAATCAGTGCCTGCAACAGCGGCAAGTCGTCGTCGCGCAGCGCCTGGTAACCAGCCGACGGCCTCTGCTGGCTGCAGCCGATCATGCTGGTCGCCCCCAGAAACAGGCTGGCGCCCAGGCCGAAGCGCAGCAGGTCGCGGCGCTGCATCAGCGGATGAACAGCTTGTAGACCAGTCGTTGCAAGGCCTTGCCATAGGGCGGGTAGATCACCTTGGCGGCATTGATGCGTTGCTTGGCCAGCACGGCCTTGGCCTTGCTGAAGGTCAGGAAACCTTCGTGACCGTGGTAGTGGCCCATACCGGACGGGCCGATGCCGCCAAATGGCAGGTCATCCTGGGCCACATGCAGCAGGGTGTCGTTGAGGCAGACACCGCCGGAGTGGGTGTCGCGCAGTACCCGGGCCTGCTCGCCACGGTCATAGCCGAAGTAGTAGAGCGCCAGGGGGCGAGGCCGCTGGTTGATGTAGGCCAGGGCGTCGTCCAGGCGCTCGTAGGGCACCACGGGTAGCAGGGGGCCGAAAATCTCGTCCTGCATCACCTGCATGCTGTCGTTTACGTCCAGCAGCAGGTGAGGGGGCAGTCGGCGACCCTGGCGCGGCTCGTCGGGATAGAGGTCGAGCACCTGGGCTCCCTGCTCGCGGGCATCGTCCAGCAACCGGTTCAGGCGGCCAAGCTGGCGCTCGTTGATGATCGCGCTGTAGTCGGGGTTGCCGGTCAGGCGCGGATAGAGGCGGCGCACAGCGCGCTGGTAGGCGTCGGCGAAGGCGCCCAGGCGCTCGCGGGGCACCAGCACGTAATCGGGGGCGACGCAGGTCTGGCCGGCGTTGAGGGTCTTGCCGAAGGCGATGCGTTCGGCGGCGGTGTCCAACGGCACGTCGGCCGAGACGATAGCCGGCGACTTGCCGCCCAGCTCAAGGGTCACTGGCGTGAGGTTTTGCGCGGCGGCCAGCATCACATGGCGGCCGACGCTGGTGGCGCCGGTGAACAGCAGGTGGTCGAAGGGCAGGCGGGCAAAGGCCTGGCCGACTTCCACCTCGCCCAGCGCGACGCTCACCAGATCATTGGGGAACACGCGCGCTAGCAGGTTCTTCAGGGCCTGGCCACTGGCCGGGGTCGACTCGCTGAGTTTGAGCATCACCCGGTTGCCGGCGGCCAGGGCGCCGGTCAGCGGGCCGATGGCGAGAAACAGTGGGTAGTTCCACGGCACGATGATGCCCACCACGCCCAGTGGCTGGTATTGCACCCGGGCGCTGGCGGGTTGGAAGGCCAGGCCGACCTTGCGCCGCGATGGACGCATCCAGCGGCTCAGCTGTTTCTCCGCGTCGCGCAGGCCCATGACCGACGGCATCAGTTCGGCGAGCAGGGTTTCGTCACGGCTGCGGCCACTGAAGTCGGCATCGATAGCTGTAATCAGGCGCTCCTGGTCCGCCAGCAGTGCCTCGCGCAGGCTTTTCAACCACTGCCGGCGTTGCGTGGCCGGGGGCATCGGGTTGCCGGCGAACGCCTGTCGCTGAGCGTCGAACGTCGCTTGCAGGTCGAGGTCGGATTGTACAGGGGGAAGTACGGCAGGCGAGGTCATGGCGGCTCCGGGGCTGACGAATGAATAGAGCATATACTCTAATTGGTACTATCGTGCATCTTTTTCACTGGGTCGGCGGTGCACCCGACGGGCTGGAAGCCGTAAGATGGGCCCGATCCTTACACGCTGGAGACTGGAGCTGAGCATGGCCCCGCGCATGAAGACCCGAGAGCGCATCGTGCAGAGCAGCCTGGAGCTGTTCAACCAGCAGGGCGAGCGTTGCGTCAGCACCAATCACATTGCCGCGCACATGGAAATCTCGCCCGGCAACCTGTACTACCACTTCCCCAACAAGCAGGCGATCATCGCCGTGCTGTTCAATCAGTACGAAGAACTGGTCGACAGTTTTCTGCGCCCGCCCCAGGGCCGCACCGCCACCGTCGAGGACAAGCGCTTCTACCTCAAGGCGCTGCTGGCGGCGATGTGGAACTACCGCTTCCTGCACCGCGACCTCGAGCACCTGCTCGACAGCGACCCGGAACTGGCGGCCCGCTATCGGCGCTTCTCGCAGCGCTGCCTGCAGCAGGGGCAGGCCATTTACCGCGGCTTTGTCGAGGCCGGCATCCTGAACATGGACGCTGCGCAGGTGGAGTCGCTGACCATCAACGCCTGGATCGTGCTGACTTCCTGGGTGCGTTTTCTCAGCACCACCCGCGAGCATTCCGCGCACCTGGGTGAAGAAGCGTTCAAGCGCGGCGTCTATCAGGTGGTGGTGCTGGAGCTGGGGTATGTCACCCCCACCGCGCGTGTCGCGGTACAGGCGCTGTGCGCTGAGTTCCATGTCCCGTTCAACCAGGCCCTGGAGCATTGATCCGGGGTTTCGAGCCATTCATCAGGAGATTGTCATGCCCCTCGCGCAATTGATCACCCCGCAACAGCTGGCCGAACGCCTGGACGCGCCCGGCCTGGTGATCCTCGACTGCCGGTTTGCCTTGGAAGATGTCGACTACGGTCAACGCAGCTACGCCGAAGGGCATATTGCCGGGGCGCACTTCGCCGACCTCGAACGCGACCTGAGCGGGCCGGCGCTCAAGGGCAGCACAGGCCGCCACCCGCTGCCCGACCCGCAGCGGCTGGTGGAGCGCCTGCGCGAGTGGGGCGTGGACAACGACAGCCAGGTGGTGCTCTACGACGACGGCCCCGGCGCCTTTGCCGCCCGTGCCTGGTGGCTCCTGGCCTGGCTGGGCAAGCGCGATGCAGTGTTCATTCTCGATGGCGGCCTGAAGGCCTGGCACGCCGCTCACCTGCCGCTGAGCCTGGACCCGCCGGTACGCCGCGAAGGCAATTTCAGCGGTGAGCCGGACATGGCGCTGCTGATCGATGCCGCCCACCTGGCCAAGCGCCTGGACGACCCCGCGATGACCTTGATCGACGCGCGCGGCCTGCCGCGCTTCCGTGGCGAGGTCGAGCCGATCGACCCGGTGGCCGGGCATATCCCTGGCGCCCGGTGCGCGGCGTTCACCGACAACCTTGGCGCGGACGGGCGGTTCCTGCCGGCTGCCCAACTGAAACAACGTTTTGCCGAAAAACTGGGCGACCGGGCGCCGGAGGACCTGGTGGCTTATTGCGGCTCTGGCGTGACGGCTTGCCATAACCTGTTTGCCCTGGCGCTGGCGGGTTATCCGCTGGGGCGGTTGTATGCCGGGTCGTGGAGTGAATGGATCAATGATCCACAGCGTGGCATAGCCACTGGCGAGTAATTCGTAATGTGGGAGCGGGCTTGCCCCGCGATGGTCTGGTGATGCTATCGCGGGACAAGCCTGCTCCCACAAATTCCCTCTTTCACCTCTTCCTGGAGGGGGCCTATCGCCCTTCCATCAGCCACTGCGGAATCCTTCGTTCCAGGTAATACCCCGGATTGCGCAAGCTGCCCTCGACGAACCCCACATGCCCACCCCGGCTGTGCAGTTCGAACTGCGTCTGTGCCGCCAGCTCACCGGCATTGGGCAGGCTGTGACCAAACACGAACGGATCATCGTTGGCGTGGATGATCAGCGTCGGTGTGCGGTTCTCGCCCAGGTAGTAGCGGCTGGAGGCGCGCCGGTAGTAGTCATGGGCATCGCTGAAGCCATTGAGGGGCGCGGTCACCTTGCCATCGAAGTCCCAGAACGTGCGCAGGTTGCGCAGCGAGCCCAGGCGTTCGAGGGTGGCCAGCCCTTCATGGTGGCCCTTGTCGCGGAAGTGCTGTTGCTTGTCCTGCACGTAGGCCAGCATCTGGCGCATGAAATGCGCCTGGTAGACCTTCGAGAAACCCAGGCCGATACGGTCGGCGCACTGGTCCAGGCGAAACGGCACCGACACCGCTACCGCTGCCTCCAGCTGGCTGGCTGCGCCGCTTTCCCCCAGGTACTTGAGCAGCACATTGCCGCCCAGCGAATAGCCCACGGCATACAGCGGCGCCAGCGGCCGCTGCGCCCGCAGGTGACGGATGGTTTCGGCCAGGTCTTCGCTGGCCCCGGAATGGTAGCTGCGCGCCAATAGGTTGGGTTCGCCCGAGCAGCCGCGCCAGTTCACCGCGACACTGGCCCAGCCGCGTGCCTGCAGGGCCAGTTGCAGGCCTTTGACATACGGCGAATTGGACGACCCGGTCAGGCCATGGAGTACCAGCACCAAGGGCGCATCGGCCTGGTGCGGGCCGTGCCAGTCGAGGTCGAGAAAGTCGCCGTCCGCCAGCCATAGACGCTCGCGATTGCGCGGCAGGTCCGGGAGCTTGCGCCAGAGTGGCCCCCACAATGTCTGCAAGTGGGGGTTGGACAGCCCGGCGGCTGGGCGGAAGGTGGCGGTGAGGCTGGGCATGCTGAGCGGCTCGTGATGTGCCTGCCTAGAGTGCCATGAAACACCGCCCTCGCGCCTGCGCTATTGATCGCCAGCCGTGCGTCGCCACAGGGCGTAATGCACCTGGCCGGTCTTCTTCTCGCGGTGCAGGCGCCAGTTGCCCGGCATTGGCAGCGAAGAGGGCACGGCTTCGCTTTCGGTATAGATCCACGCCTGCTCGTGCAGCCACTGGCCCTGCTCCAGCAGGTTGCAGGTATTGGCCAGCAAATCCTGGTGGAACGGCGGGTCGAGGAACACCACGTCGAATTGTTGCTTGGCCGGGCCTTGCAGGTAGCGCAGGGCGTCAGTCTGCAGGATCTGCCCGCGCGGGCAGCGCAACACTTCGAGGTTGTCCTTGAGGTTGGTGGTGGCCGCAGGGTTGCTGTCCAGCGCCACGGCATCCTTCGCGCCACGGGACAACGCTTCGAGCACCAGCGCGCCGCTGCCGGTGAAGGCATCGAGCACAAGGGCGCCTTCGATGTAGGGGGCCAGCCAGTTGAACAGGGTTTCGCGCACGCGATCAGGGGTCGGCCGCAGGCCTTCGCCTTCCGGCACGGCCAGGCGGCGGCTGCGCCACTCGCCGGCGATGATGCGCAGTTGGCCGGGGCCCTTGCTGGCGCCCGGTGCCGGGCGCGCGGGGGTGTTGGGTCTTGCCATTAGTGCTCCGGTACGCCGAGCGGCTGCTCGGCGGGTTTGTCAGTGGGGGCCGGCAGCGGCTGCTGCGCCACCTTCGGGCCGACGGTGACGATCACCAGCTTGTCTGCCGCGAGATGCTTGTTCATGGCGGCCTTGACCTGCTCGACGCTCAGTGCCTGGGACTGTTGCATGAAGTCCTCCAGCCAGCTCAGCGGCAGGTTGTAGAAACCGATCGCGCCCAGCTGGCCGACGATGCTGGCGTTGCTGGCATTGGACAGCGGAAAGCTGCCGGCCAGCTCGCGCTTGGCATCGTCCAGTTCCTGCTGGGTCGGGCCGCTCTTCAGGTAGTCGGCCAGAATATCCTGGACCAGCTTGAGCGTGCCCTCGCTGAGTTCGGCCCGGGTCTGCAGGTTGATCATGAACGGGCCGCGCACCTGCATCGGGCTGAAGACCGAGTACACGCCGTACGTCAGTCCGCGTTTCTCGCGAACCTCGCTCATCAGGCGGGTGCCGAATGCGCCACCGCCGAGGATCTGGTTGCCCAGCGACAGGGCCGGCCAGTCCGGGTCGTTGCGGTCGATGCCCAGCTCGGCCAGCATCAGGTGAGTCTGCTTGGACGGGAAGTCGATATGCGTAATCCCCGGCTTGGGCTCGACCGGTTGCTCCGGCTTGGCCAGTGCAGCGCCCTTGGGCAGGCCGGCGGAGACCTGCGCGGGCGAGCGGGCCGGCCTGTACGCCGGGTTCTGTTCAGGAGCTCGCGCTCCCTTGACGGCCATCTCTCTCGGCGACACGTTGCCGTGCCGCTCCAGCAACCTACCCGAGGACTCGGCGGGCCGCGTCGACGTCCTCTGTCTGGTCTTGCTCCGGGCGAGGTTTACCTGGCGGGACATGTCACCATGTCCCCCGGTGGTCTCTTACACCACCCTTTCACCCTTACCCCCGAGGGGGCGGTCTTCTCTCTGTGGCACTTTCTCGCGGATCACTCCGGGTGGGTGTTACCCACCGCCCTGCCCTGTGGAGCCCGGACGTTCCTCGGTGCGCTCTCGCGCCACGCGACCGTCCGGCCGACCAAAATCTTCTTTTTCCAGTTTGAACTTTTCATATTTTTCTTTGCATAATTTGCCACAAAAGCGGTAACTGCAAGTTTGATAACAGTGTCCATTGCGTCGCCTTTGAATGCGCTTCCTGCAATTCCCATTGCTGTATTTTTACTTAGAAAAAGATCTTTTACTTCAGATGTAATCTGCTTTGCAATAACATCTTTTCTGATCACTGTCTTTTCTTCACCATCTTCATCAATCTTCTCCTTTAAATACTGATCACTAAGACCATTAGTAAATGCACTCAAGCTTTCTTTTGTATTTTTAAAAGTCAAAAGTGCTTCCAGATCAGTTATTTCACTTTTCAAAAGTTTCTTCTTTCTTTTAAGTTCTTCCAGACTCTCGTAATTTCTGCCCATAGTTTAGTGATTTAAGAATTCTATTACTTTATTTGCTACCATATGCACGATTCTTTTCTTAAAGGTAACAACTAAAAGCATTACTACAAAATAAAATGCTGCAACAATCAAGAATCCGTATGAATAATTATCTAAAGCTTTACCAATAAGAAACGCCAACCCAAAATTGAAAAGAATGATAAAAAAGCCAAAAGCCACCAACAATATCACTAGATAGGCAATAACACCTGCAGAAATTGAAGATTTTTCTGTAGCTTCAATTTTTAGCAAATCTATTCTCTTAGATGCGTATTCTTTAATAGTTTCAATCATCCTTATATTTTTTTAAAAGTTACAAAAAAAAGGAACTCTTTTAACTAAAGTTCCTTTTTTATATTTAATGAAAAATTAAATACAATTATTTAAGATTGTTCAATTCAGATTCTACATCTTTTACCATATCGGTAGTTTTAGAAACAATTTGATCTTTGTATTTGTCATATCCGTCTTTTACAGTATGAGCTACATTATTGGCAGTTTCTTTGAAAGTAGAAGAGATACTGTCGTACTGATCTTTTACTTTTTCAGATACTTCACCGTATTTATCTTTAGCCTGATCTTTTAGATCATTTGCTTTGTTTTTGATTTTTTTTCTTGTTTCTTTTCCTTCTTCAGGAGCATAAAGCATTCCTAAAATTACACCTGCTGCAGCACCTGCTAAAAGACCTGCCAAAATACCTGCTGTATTATTTCCTTTTCTAGACATTTTTTGTTTTTTTTTAATAGTTAATAAATATTAGTTTTCGTTTTAAAAGGTTACAATTAATATACCAATCAAGATTTGTGACTAATAAAAATTGTTAATTTTTGTAAGATATTGCAATATGCTTTCGATTGTTTGACTTTTTGTCAGGTTTGTGTTATCAATTAGGATGGCATCTTCTGCCTGTCGCAATGGTGAGATCTCTCTTTCACTGTCAATACGGTCTCTTTCAATAAGATTTTCTTTTACATGAGCCTCATCAGCTTCGATTCCTAAAGATAAAAGTTCGCTGTATCTGCGTTTTGTACGTTCGTCAATACTTGCGGTGAGAAAAAATTTAAAATCAGCATCAGGTAAAACTACGGTTCCGATATCTCGTCCGTCCATAATTACACCGCCGTTTTTTGCAATTAATCTTTGTGCATCAAGCAAAAAATCTCTTACTTCTTTTTGTTTTGCAATTAAGCTAACATTTTCAGACACTTCATTGCTGCGGATTTCTTTGGAAATATTGATATGATTAAGCAAAAGAATCAATTCATCTTCTTCTTTTTTAAATTCAAGATCAATTAAATGAAAAGATTTGAAAAGTAGCGGTAAATTAATAGTACCGTCTTCATCCATACAGTTTTGCAGAGCAAACCAGGTAATGCCCCGATATAAAGCACCGGTGTCTAAATGGACGATGCCCAATTTTTCGGCAATAATTTTTGAGATAGAACTTTTTCCGGTAGAAGAAAAGCCATCAATAGCAATCACTGGTTTTTTCATAAGACAAATTTCAAGAAATTTTCTGAAAAAATCAAGTATGAATCAATGATAAAGTTGAATATTTAAAGTTTTACAAAAAACTTACTCTCCTCGATGACCGCTTAAGTCTACAGAAATCCCGATTTGATTGACATTAGAAGAATTATGATATCTCACATGAGCATAATCTAAACGGAATTTGGAAATTTTTAAACCAAAACCGGCAGATAATCCTGTAAAGTTTCTTTGATCAGCTAAAGCAAGCTCATTTCCTCTTCTCACATTATATCCTAATCTGATGTTGAAACCTTTTTCAGGGAAAAGTTCGGCACCAAGAGAAAAGTGATCGGCAAGCTTTCTTCCGAAACCAATTTCCTGCCCATTAATATCATAATCTGACGAAATATCAAATTTCTGTAAATCGTGCGCCGTAATAGTAATCGCAAGAGGAATTGCTTTTAATATTTTGGTATATCCTAAATCTATTCTAAACGGAAGATTTTCTCTCTCGCCATTGAATGATTTAAACTGATATCCGAAATTTCTCAGCACTACAGAAGCTACTTCTTTGCTCTGTTTGTTGTGATAAGTCATCCCTAAAGTTCCCGATAAGGCAGAAGAAGTATAAGTATCGATTTTTGAAGTGATGAAATTTAATCCCCCTCCAATCGTCCAGTCTTCTTCAAACTGATAAGCATATCCTGCTCCTACAGCAACATCTGAAGCTGAAAATTCTCCCATTTCAAAACCGCTTTCGTCGGTTCTGGGAATATTTCCGTAGCCCAAATATCTTGCATTGACGGTAACCATATGCCCATTATCTAAATCTTTAGCAAAGGCAATTGTTCCAAACTTTGAGTCTGCCAAATAAGTAGAAGCGTTTATTGAAAGCTGTTTATCTGAATCTTTATTCAACAAAGCCGGATTGGCAATGGCAAAAGAAACATCATAATCTCTAACCGTAATAGCATCGCCACCTAAAGCAGCCTGTCTTGCAGAGACGGGAATATTTAAGAAAGAGTAAACGTTTGTTCCAGTTTGTGCAAATGAAACAATTCCCGAAAGAAATAGTGAAAAAATTAGAACTTTCTTCAAATCAGTATTTAATTAATGCAAAAATAATCCTTTTTGCTACTTATCAAAATATTTCTTTCATTATTTCTGTATAATATTTTTCTTTTTTTCAATATTTTTAATGATTATATTTGCAAAG
>Ga0256899_1000700_pt1 | contig 11158 bp, 8 predicted proteins | sample MC6MC0687MT_FD_190202 | JGI IMG/M metagenome (GOLD analysis project Ga0256899, IMG submission 190202) | Metatranscriptome of enriched soil aggregate microbial communities from Iowa State University, Ames, United States - MC6-MC0687-MT... | ecosystem: Environmental > Terrestrial > Soil >...
ACCTAACTTTGCATCTGTAAAGCAAGGTAAAATGGTAAAAAACATAAAAACAGCTCTATCAGTTTTGATAGGTCTTTTTCCTGCGCTGTTTTTTTCACAAGAAATAAAACAGATGACAGTGGATGAAGTTGCCCAATTGGCAATTCAAAATCATCAGCAACTTAAAGTTTCAGCTCAGAATATCGATATTGCAAAACAGCAGAAAGATATTACAAAACTTCAGAAGCTTCCTACGATTACAGCTTCAACAAGCCAATTCTATTTGGGAAATGTAATTGCAATTGATAAAGATTTTTCCAACTCAACTACGATTCCGATGCCACATTACGGAAGTTCGTATGGTGTTCAGGCGACTCAACTCATTTTCAAAGGAGGTTTGGTGAATAAATCTATCGAGTTGGCAGGACTTCGTGAACAGCTTTCAGAATTAGATTTTGAAAGCAGAAAACAGGATATCAAGTTTTTGGTGATTTCTAATTATTTAGATATTTATAAAATTTTAAATCAGGAAGTTGTTATTCAAAACAATAAAAAATTGGCTCAGGAAAGGTTGAAAAATATTCAGAAGTTTTATCAGCAAGGAATGGTTACCAGAAATGAAGTTATTCGTGGTGAATTGGCAATTAAAAATTTAGACCAAGGAATGTTAACCTTAGTAAACAACAGAAAAATCCTCAATTATAATCTGAATATTGCTTTAGGATTAGATTCTGATACTCAAATTATTCCCGTAGAAAATTTAGGTAATAAAGAAACCGGAATCGGGATGGATTATTATCTGAATTTGGCTCACAACAGCAATCCGCAAATGAAATCTGCACAAACCAATATTGCTGTTGCCGATAAAAATATAGAAGTTATTAAAACGGATAAAATGCCGACACTTTCAGGTTTTGGAGGATATACCTTGCAAAGACCGATTGCAACAAGAAACCCTGTTTTGGATATGTATTCTAGCGGTTGGCAAGGTGGTGTTTCTTTGAGTTACAACATTGATAATTTATATAAAACCAAAGAAAGAGTGAAGCTTGGTGAACTACAGAAAAACCAGGCAAATGATGCAATGACTTTGGTGCAACAGAATCTCGATATGACAGTGAATGCAGCGTACACAAAGTACCAGGAAGCGATTCAGCAAACTGCAATTCTGAATGATGCTAAAAGTTTAGCAGAAGAAAACTACAAAATCACAGAAGCTAAATATCTTAATCAATTGGCTGTGCAAGCTGAGATGATTGATGCACAACTTCAGAAATTACAGTCAGAATTAGATTTGGCAAATTCGGAAATCAATGTCTTATATCAATATTATAATCTGTTGAAATCAACAGGAACGCTTTAGCAATTTTTAATTATAGAAAAATTTAAACGCAAAGTTTTAAGATTCATGAAAATAAATAAAGTGGACAAAGATGAATCAACAAGTTGATTTTATAAAGCTATTGCATAAGCTTTGCGAAGCAAATTTATTTGCCTTTGCAGACTTAAAATCTCATGTCTCATAATAAAATCTTTGCGTTTAAAAAATCAAAACAGAAATCTTTTTTAAGTGAAACGGCTTTGTAAAAATTAAAAAGCATTTAATAATAAAAACTCTGTGAACTTCGTGTTCAAAAACATACATCAAAATAATGGAAAACAAGGAACAAAATACTCAAGATACACAACCTGTGGTTTCAAATGTAGAAGCTAAGAAAAAACAAAATAAAAAGAATAAAATAAGAGCCATCCTTTCAAATATCATCGTTTTTCTGGTGATTGGTTTGGGCTTATTCTGGCTAATTCGTCAATATTTTCACATTGGTGATAAAACGTATACCGAAGCTGCTCAAGTGGAGGAATTTATTAATCCGATCAACACAAGAGTTTCGGCTTATATCAAAGAAATAAAATTTATCGAACATCAACAGGTTAAAAAAGGAGATACTTTGGTAATCTTGGATGAAAGAGAAATCCTTACACAGCTTGGTCAGGCTGAAGCGGCTTATCAAAATGCTTTAGCACAAAAATCAGCAACAAGTTCATCGGTAAATACGGTTTCTAATAACGTAAGTGTTATGGAATCTAATATTGCCGGAGCAAAAGCCAGACTTTGGAATGCCGAACAGAATTTAAACCGATACAAAAATCTTTTAGCTTCGGAAGCAGTTACGAAACAGCAATACGACCAGGTGAAAACAGAATATGATGCCCAAAAAGCAGCGTACGAAACCTTGGTTAATCAGAAGCAGACGGCAAATCTTTCTACAACTGAAGTAAAAAGCAAATTAGGAATTAACGATGCGGAAATCAAAAGAACAAGATCTGCATTGGAAATGGCTAAAATCAATCTTTCTTATACCGTAATTACTGCGCCTTACGATGGAGTGATGGGAAGAAGGTTGATCGCTGAAGGACAACTGATCCAGCCGGGTCAACAAGTAGGAACAATTGTTTTGAATGATCAAAAATGGGTAACCGCAAACTTTTTAGAAAGCCAAATGCCCAATATTAAGATCGGACAAAAAATGAAAATGACGGCCGATGCCTTAGGTAAAAAAGAATTTGAAGGTACAGTAACGGCGGTCTCTGCAGCTACGGGTTCTAGATATTCAAGTGTTCCGACAGATAACTCTACCGGTAACTTTATAAAAGTACAGCAGAGAATTCCGGTAAGAATTGAGTTTACAGCCTCCAATAAAAAGGAAGATATCGCTAAGCTTAGCGCAGGGATGAATATGAATGTTTCTATTTTCAAGTAAAAAGTAAAAAGTAAAAAGTAAAAAGAGCCAAGTAAAAAGTATAAAAATCTTAATTGGTTCAATAGCTTGACTCTTTTACCTTTTTACTTGTCTCTTAATAAATAAAAAAAATGTACAACAAAGGTCTTTTCAGCGATTGGGTTCCAAAACTTGTTCAGCTGTTAATTATAGTTTTATTGCTTACTGTTGTGATGCCTTTAGGAGGTGTTTATGCAGGAAATATAAGTTTTATGGTGAGCGGAACGGGTCAGCTTACCGAGTATTTCATGTGGGCAAATTATGCAACAACTATCGGAATGGGAGCTTGTATGCCGGTTGTTCTCAGATTTAAAATGAGATATAAAGTACGTGATAAAGTGGTGCTTTTATTGGTGCTTTTAGGATTGTTAAGTTATATCAACGGTTCTACAATGGAGCCTTCAATTATCATTGCAAGTGCTTTGGTCATTGGTTTTTTAAAAATGATGATTACCATCGAACTGTTTCTTCCGTTAATGGTTATTATGGGTGGAAAAGGGATTTTCTACGGAGTATTTTATACATTCGTTTTAACTCTGACTCAGATTTCCAGTTATTATGCAGTTGAAATTTCGATGCTTTATAATTGGCAGCAGTTTTTTATCATCGCATCGCTCCAGTGTTTTGTGATGGCTTTAGTTTGCTGGATTTTTATGCACAATAAATATTTTGCTTTAAAAGTTCCGTTACATTACATTGATTGGCTGAGTATTCTTTTATTTGTTTCTACTTTCATGTTTTCGGCATATGTTTTTTCATTTGGAAAACAGCAGGATTGGCTGAATTCTACAAGAATTATCAATGCAAGTATTGCAGCATTTATAAGTTTTGTTTTGTTGGCAATTCGTCAAATGACTTTGAAAAGACCTTATTTATCTTTCAAAATTTTCTCCCGAAGCAATGTTCAGAACGGATTGTTTATGTTGTTTTGTCTGGGAATGTTTTTAGGAACAGCTTCAATTCAAAATATTTTTTCAGTCGGAGTTTTAGGATATGACCAATTGACGAATTCTAAACTGAATTTAATGATGATCCCTGGATTAATTCTTGCCGGAATTGTCGCTGTTTACTGGTTTAAAAAAGAAAAGCCTCTCAAAATGTTCATCTTCTCAGGATTTTCTGCGATGATAGGGTATACCATTATCATGTACTTTTCAATGGTGCTGGAATTCAATTATGAAAGTTGGTACTTACCTATGTTTTTGAAAGGTTTTGGGATGGGTTCGCTCTTTATTTCAGTGTGGTATTATACTTTAGATAAGTTGGAACTCGATGATATGTTGGCTGCCATCGGATTGGTTTTGGTTTGGCGTACATTTCTTGCGGTAGGATTTTTCTCAGCTTTATTTTCGTGGTTTCAATATCAGTTTCAGATTGAAAGTTTGGGCAATTTAGCGGTTTATTTAGATGGAATGACGCTTACTTCACAAAATCTTTCAGCCAATTTAAAAAGTATTCAGCTCAATGCGATTCTTTCAGCTAACAAGAAAATTTTCGGTTACATCATTGTTGCAGGTTTCGGAATTTTACTGTTTGTTTTGACGCATCATTTTGGGGAAGAAAAATTCAAATATCCAAGATTCATAAGACTCATCAGTGGAAAATCTGTCATCGCAAGAAGAAGACTCCGTGAGCGTAAAAAATTATTAGAAGAAATAAAAGATGTGGCAGGACCAGTCATCTAAAGATACCTTGTTTTTACCTGTGAAGTCTCGTTTTATTTTCAAAACGGGACTTTGCTTTTGAAGAACATTCACCATCAAAAATAAATAGGAATCATTACTTGTTGATCATTATCAATTACCCATATTTTCCGTAGCTTTTTCCCGCTATCCACTATATCTTTTGTTCCGCTTCGCTCCACAAAAGGATGCCGTTTCTATCGGGGCTAGAAGGTAGAAGTATATCAAAATAATTCCCTGTTTTAAAAAAAATATTCTAAAACCACCCCGTCTTCTCCCTTCGGTCGAATCCACCCCTCCAAAGGAGGGGAATTCAAAATGTTATCAAATTTATTACTATTTGTCACATTCAGGATATTTTCTACATTTGTGAGGTAATCTTCACAAAGACATGAAAAATATTTTATTATTCTTATTCATCATCTTTTCGGTTTTATCTTATTCGCAGGATAATTATGTGCATTCTATAACCAAGAAACAACAGTTTCTGAATCTTTCCGGAAAACCGTTGACCGATAAGTTTACCAATATGAAATCTGTAAAAGTGGTTTATGATTACGGTGCGAAAAAAATGTATTTCTTTAACAGTACAAGATATACCTATCATTACGATTTTTGCTCGCAGGTTTTAGGTTATGGTCAGGAAATAGGTGAGTTTAACAAAGAATCTTACAATCCGACCAACAAGAGAACTTATCTTCTTGCGAATATCAATTATTTGGAAGATTCTGATGATTGGGTGATGGAACTGGCAGCTTCTGATGAGATGAATGCAGGTTTGATCAATTTCTTTTTTAATGAGGTCAATAAAAATGTGTTTTTCAAAGATAAGCTGAAGTTTTATCTGAATTCTCCGCATGTAATTGGCTTAAATTCAAAAAAAACATTAAAAATACCAGCGGTTTTCTCAGATTTTATTTTTAAAAGAATTACAGAACAGTCGATTGAGAATGCTTCTAATGTCGGAATTTTGAAGAAATATGATTTGCAGAAAAAACAAGATTTCAATCCTAAATCTGATGAAATTATCATCATTAATACAACTCCGGAATTTATTCCTACCGTACGTGGAATTATTATTACGGAACTTCAGACTCCTTTAAGCCATTTGGTTTTACTGGCGAAAAATAGAAATATTCCGGTGTATGTTGATACAAAAGTTTGGGATAAACAATCTGTTAATAACCTTTTAGGTAAGAAAGTGGAGTTGATAACCAAAGAAAATTCATATTCATTAAAAGCTTCTCAAAAACCAATTCCTGCTAAAAAAGCAGTGAAAGAAATTATTTTGAAGAAAGATCTTTCGGTTACCAATCTGGTCGATTTGGAAACAACAACGCCTTTGAATATTGTTAATTCAATCGGTTCAAAAGCTACAAATCTTGGACTTTTAAAGCAGATTCAAAAAGAATTAAAGTCCTATAAGACTCCGGAATACGCTTTTGCAATTCCGTTTTATTATTTTGATCAGCATATTAAGGATAATCATTTTCAGGATAAAATCAATGCATTGTATGCAATACCTAAAGATTCTGTAAAACTTTTGGAAAAAGAACTAAAAACATTCAGAAAAACGGTGAAAAGCTCAAAAGTAAATCCTGAACTTTTGAAGAAAATTGAAGAAAAGCTCAACGCACAAAGTGATTTTAAAAACTTCAGATTCCGTTCTTCAACCAATGCCGAAGATATGGAAGGATTCAACGGAGCAGGTTTATATGATTCTAAAACCGCAATTATCGGAGATTCCGAAAAAACTGTTGAAAAAGCTATTTTGGATGTATGGTCAAGTTTCTGGAATTTCCGTGCATTTCAGGAACGCGATTTGTTTGGGATCGATCATGAAAGCTGTGCAATGGGAGTTTTGGTACACCGTTCTTTCCCAGACGAAAAAGCCAACGGAGTTTTAGTCACAAGAAATTTGTACCGTAATCAATATGTAGGAATTACCGTAAATGTTCAATTAGGAGAAGAGTCTGTAGTGAAACCTGAGCCGGGCGTAACCTGTGACGAATTTTATTGTCATAATTTCAACGGATTCGGTTCGTTTGTGGTTGATTATCGTTCTACATCAAGCTTAAACAACGGGAAACCGATTCTTACAGAAACAGAAATTAAAAAGTTATTTGATATTTCTCCTGTTTTGGAACGAAAACTATATCTTCTTTGGCAGAAACGAAAAATGGCAAAAAGAAGCTATCCTTTAGATATTGAATTCAAATATTTGGGCGATGAAAAGCAATTGTACATTAAGCAGGCAAGAGCTTATATGGATTAAGTTTTCTCTCGCAGATTGAGCTAATTTTACAGATCATTAAATTAAAAATCTGCTCAATTTCCTAAATCTGCGAGAAATTTAATTCTACTATTTTTTTAAGAAATGTCATTTCGACGTAGGAGAAATCTAAAAAAAATGATGTAACTATTAATGTGAGACCTTTAAAATCACAATATTATCATTCAGATTAATGGTTTTAATATTGTAACTAAAATTTTTCAGTTTGGTTTTTTCGGTTAAAACTCTTTTGCGTTCTGCTTCTTCCAATTGAAGAAAATCTAATGAGGAAATAACTTCAATCGAATTTTTTTCGGAAACGATAGGTGATTTTTTCTCGAAATAATTTAATATTAAATAAATCACAACAATCGAAATATTAATTCCTAAAAGAATTTCAAGGTTTTTAATAGGTAAAAGCCCATCTAACAACGAAAGTGTGATTGAAACAAAAAGAAAAACAATGGTCTGAATGGTAAAAGTTTCCGTTCTGAAACGAAGGATTGAGAAAATAGCAAAAAGACCAAAACCCACTCCGAGGCTATATTCCGCTTTGGTGAAAACCAGACACATAAAAAATGTACAAACGCTGATTAACCCTAAAAGAGGATGCAGTCTGATGTTACGTTTTCTGTTTGAAAAATAATAAAGAGTAAAGATCGATATACAAAGTATCGCTAAACGTTCAAAAAGTTCCTGTAGTTCCAAAATTGTGCTTTAATTTCTGACAAATATACAATTTAGAATGAATGGTTTTTAGAAAAAATAAAATTCGTCAGTTCGAGTGTTTTTTCGTAACAAAGAGAAGGGAAAATATATCGAGAACTTTTTATAATGCGTGTTCTCGATACAAAATTCTTTCAGAATTTCTACTCGAACTGACGTGTACCTAAAAACAAAAAAGGAAGCATAAATCTCAAGATTTACGCTTCCTCTATGTCATTATTATTGTTTCAAAATTAATTTCTGAACAATTGTCTTACATCTGCAGAATCAAAAGTATAATTTGCACTGTTTTCAGACTTATCTAATTTTTTGCTGATGGTTAAAGCCCAAAGAACTAATTCTTTACAAAAGTTTTTATCTTCTTGGCTCAATTCTGAAGCATTTTCTTCAACAACGGTTGTCAATGGTGCAATGCTGTTAAGTTTATTATAAAATTCTTCGTCGGTATCGGTGTAATTGAGTTCCAAATGATTTTTATTGAACCATTTGATCAAGTCAGTGTACGGAGTTTTGATTTCTTCTTTTTCTAGTTTTGAAATGCGGGGAAAAATACTTTCAAACTGGATCATCACCGCTTTGTCGATTAGAATTTTCGCAACATGATCTGCACCTTCCTGTTCTCCTTCGTAAACCAATTCGATCTTTCCGGTAATTGATGGAATGATCGATATGAAATCAAGCAGACGAACGGTAGTTTTATCGGTTCCGGTTTCTATTAATCGTAATTTTGCTGCTGCGACCAAGTTTTCCATTGCACTGATCGTCAAACGGGCACTTACGCCACTTTTCGCATCTACATATTCGCTGTCACGGGCTGCAAAAGCAACTTCTTCCAAAAGATTTTTTGCCAGATCAGGAATCTGAATTTGTGATTTGTCTTCTGCAGAAACCTGAGCTTCCTGCTCGGTAATTTGTTTGGCAAGTGTAATGGTTTTTGGGTAATGCGTGAAAATCTGAGATCCGATTCTGTCTTTCAATGGCGTTACAATGCTTCCACGATTGGTATAATCTTCCGGATTTGCTGTAAATACAAACTGAATATCCAAAGGCATTCTCAACTGAAATCCACGAATCTGAATGTCACCTTCCTGCAAAATATTAAATAAAGAAACTTGAATTCTAGCCTGTAAATCGGGCAATTCATTTAAAACAAAAATCGAACGGTTTGCTCTTGGAATCATTCCATAATGTAAAACACGTTCGTCAGAATAAGGAAGCTTTAAAGTTGCTGCTTTAATAGGATCAATGTCACCAATTAAATCGGCAACATTTACATCCGGAGTTGCCAGTTTTTCAAAAAATCTTTCTGAACGATGAACCCACGAAATTGGAGTTTCATCACCCAACTCAGCAATTAAATCTCTCGCATATTTTGAAATAGGATTGAAAGGGTTGTCATTAATTTCAGAACCTTTTACAATCGGCATATATTCATCCAAAAGATTGACCATGCTTCTTGCAATTCTGGTTTTTGCCTGTCCTCGTAATCCCAAAAGATTAATATGATGTCCTGCCAAAATCGCCTTTTTCAATTGCGGAACTACAGAATCTTCATAGCCCCAAAGTCCTTCAAAAATGGGTTCTTTTTCTTTAATTTTTGCAATTAAATTCGCCTGAATTTCCTGACTGATTGTTTTATCGGTATATCCTGATTTTTTTAATTCTTTGAATGTAATATCGTTTTTCATTTTAGTAATAATAAATATTTTGTTTTTAACCACAAAAGTCACAAAAGAAATGCTTAAAAAATAGTTGATCAAAAGTTCAAAAAAGGGGTGTGCTGTTTTTATCTTGAATTAAACTTTTCGCATTTTTTACCTTTAAACTTTTTCCTTGGCTCTTTTTAAATCCTTTTGATCCTATTCTTCTCGTAATCCTCAAAAATCATTTGTCCTAAACCTGAAAGTCCTGTAAGGAAAGCTTTTCCTTTATTCTGAGCGGTAAAAGCATTCACAAACTGACGGAGATAAGGATCTTGGGCAATCATAAAAGTTGTGATTGGGATTTTCAATTTTCTGGCTTGTGCAGCTTTATTGAGACATTCGGAAACAATTTTCTGGTCTAAACCTACACTGTTCATATAGTATTCACCAGTTGGAAGTTTCAGGCAACTCGGTTTTCCGTCGGTAATCATGAAAATCTGCTTGTTGGTATTTCTTTTTCTACGAAGAATATCCATAGCCAATTCCAATCCTGCAACGGTATTGGTGTGATAAGGGCCAGCCTGCAAATAAGGAAGATCTTTGATCTTTATCGGCCAAGCTTCGTTTCCGAAAACGATAATATCGATAGAATCTTTTGGATATTTTCTTTTGATCAATTCCACCAAAGCCATTGCCACTTTTTTGGCAGGTGTGATACGATCTTCCCCATATAAAATCATGGAGTGACTGATATCGATCATCAAAACCGTACTCATTTGAGCTTTATGTTTGGTTTCTTCTACGATGAGGTCGTCTTCTGTCATTCGCAAATCTGAAATTCCGTTGTTGATCTGTGCGTTTTTCAAGCTTTCTGTCATATTGACGGTATAAAGATCATCGCCGTATTGAAAATTTCGGTTTTCACCATCACGCTCGTCACCGACTCCAGATTTGTTGGTTCTGTGATTTCCGATTCCGCTTTTTTTAAGCTTTCCGAAAATCTGGTCTAAAGCATATTCTCGTAAAGCGGCTTCCAGTTTGGCTGTAAGAATATTTTTACCTTTCCCGGTTCCTGAATTTCCATCTTCGGAATCGTCTTCTTTTTTGATGTAACCTCGCTTTCTTAAGTCTTCTTCAAAATCTTCAAGCGTATATTCGTCGGTGAAAATATCGTATTCTTTATCGAGCATATCGAGCCATTCAAAAGCTTCCTCAAGATCTCCAGAAGTGTGGGTCAGCAAATCTTTAAACACATCAAAAACCCGGTCAAAATGCGGTATATCTTCCGGAATATGTTTGCTGAAGGTAAATCCCTGTTGAAAATTAAATTGTTTATCTGTCATGAGATGAATCTCGTTTTTAGAAAAGACAAGTTAGGGAAATATTGTAAGAAGAATGAGAGTTAGAAAATAGAATTTTTTTATGATGTTGATTTGAAAATACATTTAATAACAATCAAATTCATAATCTGTCTTAAACTTTTCGCCTTTTTCAGCTTTCCCTTCACATATTTTATTCAAAAAATTTATAACATGATTTTGAAAATTATCTGTAGGATAATTGGTCTGATAACAGGTTTTATCACCTCCTCTTTGTATAACTAATGTGATTGTGGGAGTGTCTGTAATAGAACCCTCATTGTAATATTTATAATTAGGTTCAGATATTTTCTGTATTTTTTTATTTAAATTCTGAAAAGTAGCATTATCTAATTTTCCTTTAAAATATCCCATTTTTGCTGAATCTAATTCATAACCGTAAATTGAAAAGTCATCTTTAAATACTTCTTCAGCAAACAATTGAAAAGTTTTATCACTGTTTATTTCAAGATAATAAGTAGGACAAGTTCCGAAACAGCTTGTTGTTTTGTATATAATTTTGTCAAATTTTGGGTTTTCCTGAGTGCATCCCATAATGGAAAATAGAATAACAATTAATAAGGTATTTTTCATCAAGTAGAGTTTTTAAAATAATAAAATTAAGAAATTAATCTGTGATCATTTTTTTAATAAAATTCTATTCTTCTAAATCTTATCTTTGCATCCACAATTACCACTATGAAAGACTTAATGGGAC
>Ga0256899_1000702_pt1 | contig 11151 bp, 10 predicted proteins | sample MC6MC0687MT_FD_190202 | JGI IMG/M metagenome (GOLD analysis project Ga0256899, IMG submission 190202) | Metatranscriptome of enriched soil aggregate microbial communities from Iowa State University, Ames, United States - MC6-MC0687-MT... | ecosystem: Environmental > Terrestrial > Soil >...
AAAAAACAGTGAAACAAATTATTTATACCACTTCGGGTATAAATAATTTGTTTTTACTTATATTTATATCAGAAAAGGTATAGATATGGATTCATTACAATTATTTGTGAAACAGAAACGAAAGGAACTCAAGCTTACTCAAGAAGATTTGGCATTTAATGCTGGGGTAGGTTTACGTTTTGTCCGTGACCTTGAACAAGGAAAAAAAACACTTCGGTTAGATAAAGTAAATGATGTATTAGCTTTATTTGGTAAAGAGGTTGGCGTAGTGGATAAAATTAGAGCATAATGGCGCGTGAAGCAAAAATATATTTTCAAGATCAATTAGCAGGATATCTAATTGAAACTGATCGCGGTTATTCATTCAACTACGTTCAAAATTATACTATCGCCTGCGTATGATCTCCTAAATGTGAACTTAATCTTCCCGAAAGACAAGGACGATATGGCCTTAACGTTGGGAGGTCGCAAAAGAAAGATTAAGCAATCTGACTTTAACCAATTAGCTTCAAGTTTAGGAATTTCTGATTTAGTTCGGAATAATATCTACAACGACTTTTCAAAACATGCCGATAAAATTCCTCATTGGATTGATCGTAGCTTTTTAACCGATGAATATAAGGAACAATATGCCAAGGTGGTTACTAATAAATTCAATCAAATCGAATTGTAGATTTATCCGCTTATATATTTAGATTCCAAGTTTCTTTCCCAAATGTTTCCAGAATCTATCTGAAACTTTACCCTGTGGCATTTTCTGTTTCCAAGCTAGAGACAGCCTGGACGACAAAAAATAAGCCGACAACAGATGTAATAGAATTTAGTAAAATAGCAGATATGAAGAAATTAACTTGGTTAGCAGCTGTACTGATAACAGGCAGCGCATTGACATTTATGGCATGTGACAAAGATGATGCGATTGAAAGTGGCATCACGTATTCCGAACTACCACAGGCAGGAAAAACGATGATTGAATCTCATTTTGGAGCAAACACAGTAGCCAGCGTTACACGAAAAAACAATGCCGATACAGACGGTAGTCTCTATGAAGTCAGATTGAACAGTGGTATAGAGATCGATTTAGATAAAGATGGTAATTGGACCGATATTGACGGCAATCATCAAAGACTGCCCGATGCCTTAATCCCCGCGCCTATATTGAGCTATGTCGTTAAGCAATACCCAGCGCCTTTATTTATCGAAGGTATTGACAAAGAGCCCTATGGTTACCAAATAGACCTGTCCAATGATCTAGATTTAAAATTTAATGCTGATGGCAATTTCATAGGTCTTGATTAATCAAGACCTATGAAGTATTTACTCATATCGCTGTGAATAAAAATCAAAATAGCCTTCGACATGTCATTTCAATAACGCCACCCCAAGAAAATTCAACCAGCAACTATTACCGCAGACAACAATAGTCGTCAACAAAATCTCAGGGATACAAATCGACAGATGTAGCGATGATTCGCTTTATATTGAAAGATTGAGCTCCGCGATGTCCCCCAACACCTGAGTATCATTTAGATCAACACTTTTTGTTGTGCGCGCCACCTGATACAGGCCCGCAATCGGTAAAACAGCCGTAAAATCTTTTGGGTTCCCGTGTTTAAAGTTGAGCACTCCAGATATGCGGATATGAACACCTTTTAGATCTTCAATCTTTGCCCCTTTCTTTACGACCTTAAAACGGACAGATACATTTTTTGGTGCAGCAGCTCCCTCTAATGAAACCAGTAGAATATGTTCGAGATTGACATCCAATGCCGAATGCAAAGGTTTTACCTTTTTTATGACGACATTTTTCAATGTATCGTTTGTACGCTCGGCATTGAAAATAAAGACGCCACTTTTTGCATTTCGATCACCGCTATATTGTCCGGGGTGTTCCTGAACCATATAATCGATCGCGATCTTGACATTTTCATTAAACCGTTGTACTAATTGTTTTTTTCTCCAAAAAAAAGCTCCCAAAAAAATGAATAGAATAACTAGAATACCCGTAACCATAAAACATGCGTTTAATTATAACATAAATAGATGGCTCAAAAGTAGGGGTTTTCCGCTTCTTTAAAGAGCGACATAACCACTCTTAATCAGAATTATACGATAAAATTTCAACCTTGTAATGTATTAACTACAAATCAACTGCAAAAACCTGCAATCCAAAAAATGTCATCATAAACAGGCCATTATCCGCAGCCTTTCTACCTGAGATTAAATAAAACTGTCCTTCAAGTTATTTCGTGCAAATATCATATCAAACAAAACGAATCGTAAACAAAGTCTCACGGATATAAATAGACAGAAAAATGCCCAGTCTTAATGCGCATATTTGCTTCAACAAAAAGCAGATTAACATGAAAAAATATATCCTCGTTTTTAGTCTATCACTTTTCGCCCTTACTGTCTCCGCACAGAAAAAGAAGAAAAAGCAGATCCCGCCACCAAAAGTGGAGGCTATCGCCGAACCACCAAAGGTGGAGGTCATTCCGGAAGTGATGCCCGTGCATGAGGGGGAGCAGATTACAGAGCCTGTCGGTCTGGTGGCACCAATGCCCACAACCAGTACGGCCTTTATTCATGCCACAACAACCGGCGGAAAGGAAATACGCTTTACGGACCTGGAAGAATTAGCAGGTTCAGATTTATCGAAGCTGAAAGAATTGTCTTTTAGTACCATGATCTCGGGAAAAACGATCGAAAGTAGCCTTCTGCAGAAGATCCTAAACGAGGGCATACAATTGGAAGTTTTGGCAATCGAAAATTTCGCCCTGGATGCTTTTCCGGAAATCAAAACGCCCAATCATCGGTTGAAAAAGCTGACCTTAAGTCAAAATAAGTTAAAAATACTTCCGGCCAGTATTTCCAATCTTACTGCACTCGAAGGTTTCGATTGCAACAACCCCTTGACAGCACTGCCGGCATCATTTGCGCAGCTCAAAAATCTACAGCAGCTCGGATTGAACAGCCACCTATTTACGGCCTTTCCAAAAGAAATCTTTAGCCTGAGCAAACTTTCCGTGTTATATCTATCAGGCAATTACAAAAGTGAAACGAAACTTGGGGAACTACCTGACCTGTTTCAGCAACTGCCTGAACTGAAAGAACTGGGGATACAAAATGCAGGATTATCTTCCCTGCCCAAATCTATCGCGACACTAAAAAAATTGGAAAAAGCTAATTTTTCCTACAACCAATTTAAATCGTTTCCCGAAGTACTGGCTACAAATCCCAAGCTGGTCTATGTCCCCTTTACCAATAATCCCATGCAATGGGAGCCATTCCTGGCCTCCGTCAAAAAGATAAAATGGAGCGGACTGTTCTTCCTGTATGAGACAGGCTTTACCAAAAAACAGTACGAACTGGTTCAGGATATTCTGACCAAAACAGATGTATATTACGACGGCATGAACGATTAAAATTTAGCGGATCTTTCAACGGCCTCTTTGGGCAGTCTGGTCGCAAGTCAAACGGCCAATAATCTAATATGATGATCAATAGCGATGAATAATTCAAACGAAAGTTATCTAAAAGAGACAAGGAAATTGTACGACAAAATTACGTACAAATTTCTGATGCCGGTGCTATATATTGTATTCCTGTGCGTCAGTCCGCCACCTGTTCTTATCTTTACGATAGTCTTGTCCCCGCTGCTGTTTATGCTATTTTTTAACCGCAAGATCTTCAGCAAGAAGTTTGCTATTTTTTCCTTTGTGGTCTATCTGACCGGGTCAACGATCTACTCCTGCTTACCGGGATTTCAATACCGGAGCTTTCTTTTTTTTCATCCCCGATGGACGGAAGTGGAGGGCAAAATTATTGATTACAAAATCCGTTGGACGCCAACGACAAGGCAGTCCGCCGCTTCGTCTACCGCATCCATTACCTACACGTACCGGGCCGGGAACAAAGAGCGGCAAGTTTACGCTTCGGAGGCAACCCGCCGTTACTCCAATAACTTATGGAATACAGACAGCGATATCGAAGGCCATAATTTGGCGCTTGACAGGCAGGTAAGGGACAATGTCAAGCATAAAAATTATAACATACTGTTTGATGGAGCGGATCGTTCCAGACTATTTATTCCCCTGGATTATTTTAGCTTTTGGGGCGCTCTTCCCTTTCAGATCATCCTCATGCTTTTAAAAGTCATCGTGGCATTGGCTATTATTGTTTCGTTGCCTTATATCTATGCATATGTACTTGAACGCATAAAGGAAAATCAGCGAAGAAAATATTGATGCCTCCGGTTGATCCCAACACGACTATCTAAACCTAATTTTCTACCAATACAAAAACTTAGCATATTTTCCTATATTTATGCCATGCTCCAAGAGCTCCTGTTATGTCAATTGCTTAATACATCTTAAATCACTTGGAAAATTTGCAGACATCTCTACCTTATGATATCGAATCGCTTTTTCAGCAGTATTACAAACAGCTCTGTCTATTTGCAAACAATATGCTGAATGACGAAGCGTTGGCTGAAGATATTGTCCAGAGCTTTTTCGCCGGACTCTGTGAGGGGCGGAATACCTTGCCCGAAGATGAAGGTGCACGCAAGGGCTATCTTTTCATTGCTGTCCGCAACAACTGCCTCAAACAGATCCGAAGTGAAAAAATAAAAAGCAAGTACTTTGATCAGCTCGATAAGGACATGATCGAAGAACAGACGATCATGGATGCCATGATGCAGGCCGAAGTCATCAACCAGCTGATGGAAGCCATCAACCAATTGCCGCAGGGCTGCAAGCAGGTGCTGCACATGGCAATTTTTGAAAAGCTCTCCAACGATGAAATTGCCAATAACCTGACCATTTCCATTAACACGGTCAAAAGTCAGAAAAAAAGAGCGATACAGCTCCTGCGCACGCGTCTGGATAGCCGGATGCTAGCACTTCTACTATTTTTACTCCCTGACTAACAATATTTTATACTTTTTTCCATTTTTCCTTCCATCCTTTTGCATCCCTTGTGGCTCTTTTAATCAAACAACCGATTGAAGAACATGAAGGATCACCAATTTATACTAGTAGATTACTTAGTAAAGCATTTTAGTGGGACATTAAGTCAGACTGATGTACAATCCCTCCAAAAGATCTTTGAAGATGATCCTACCCTGCGCGATCAATGGGACAGCTATATCAGCCAGGGTGTCAAATCCAGCGATGCCCAGTTTTGGAATAGCCTAGACCTGGATCAGGCAAGAACTAAAATCCTAACCCATGAATCGGCCAAATCCGCTATTCGATCAGTCGGCATTCGCAGCATCCGAAACCTAAAAATCTATGTGGGCTTGGCCGCCAGCCTGCTCCTTATTATTGGTGCCGCACTGTTCCTGAATAAAACACAGCAGGATAAGCAGATTGTCGCCGATCAGGTGTATCATTATAAAAATGACGTTTTACCGGGTGGACAGAAAGCGACACTCACACTTTCTAACGGTAAAACTGTGGAGCTCTCGCAGGAACAGGCTACACTGAACGAACAGCATGGTGAACAGCTCCAAATTACGGATGGACAGCTACACTATAAACCAAACAATGGGCAAGCGGAACTTGCTACCTTAAAAAATACCCTGACCGTACCTGCATCGGGATTCTATCGCATGGTGCTGCCTGACGGTACCAAAGTCTGGATCAATTCAGCGTCCGAACTCTCTTATCCACTAGCCTTTGGTAAATCGATCCGACAAGTAGAACTGCGCGGTGAAGCTTACTTTGAAGTGGCGCACGAAAAAAATCGACCATTTATTGTCCGTACTGCCCATGGTGACATCAAAGTCCTGGGGACAGCTTTCAATCTAACGGCCTACAACAGTGCCTCATCCAATGTCACACTGATCAATGGCAGTATTCAGCTGACCAATAAAAACAAGACAACAAAACAGCTAATCCCCGGACAAAAAGCTGAATTCGATGGCAGCGATATGCGTATCACCCGGGCAAATATTGAAAAGGAAACCGCCTGGCAGCAGGGCTATTTCTATTTCGAGCACGACAAGATTCAGGATATTATGGAGCAACTGGCGCGATGGTATGATATCAAAGTCATTTACCAGGGTCAGATCACCAAGAAGACCTTTGGGGGAAGCATCAGCCGAGACGTCAGCCTGGCCGAAGCCCTGGAGCTGATAAAACGTGGCGCCGGAGTTGAATTTATCATTGACCAGAAAACCGTCACCGTAAAGAATAAGAATTAACAAGACAATCAATTATCAAAGGAGGACCAATCTATGATCTAAATATTTACTTAACCAAACTTACCGGCACCGCATTATTCCGTGCTAACCAAAGGTACCTGAGTACCTGAATTAAACCAAAAACACCAATTCTATCGCTGAAAATATGAATTATTTCAAAAATTATCTATTCGGGAAAAGATCGACCGACCCTCGTTTTTCGCCCGTTATTTCGAAACGGATCAAAGCAACCCTGTTTCTGGGATTACTTTTTACCTATGGCGTATACGGTAAATCCGAAGCCCAGCAGGTTACCATGCATGTCAACAAAGGCGACCTGAAAACCATCTTTCAGGAAATCAAGAAACAGACTGGCTATCATTTCTTTTATGATGAAAGCCTCTTTAATGGCTTAAAGACAGTCAGCATCGATGCCAGCAATCAACGGCTGGAAACGGTGCTTAAAGAACTATCGGATGAGCTGCCGCTTCAGTTTGAGATCCACAAGAAACATGTTGTCGTGCTGCCCAATGCACCAAAAAAAACTGTTCAGGTGCAACAGCAACAACAATACAGCATTAAAGGCAGATTGACGTCCAAAAAAGACGGAGCGCCTATTGAAAATGCCACGATCAGTTTAAATGGCAGCACAAGCAGAACATCCTCTGACAGCAAAGGAAACTTTTCGTTAATCTCCGCACAACCAGCAGGAACCTTGACCATATCCCATCTTTCGTTTAAGCCACAGCAAGTATCCTTCAACAGTACGACAGCCGGCGATTTGAACATATCATTAGAAGAAAACGACAGCGCTTTGGAGGAAGTTGTTGTTGTCGGCTTCGGTACACAAAAGAAAGTCAACTTAACGGGGGCCATTTCACATGTAGGCAAAGAAGCTTTTGAGAATCGTCCGGTCGCCAATATCGGGCAGGCTTTACAGGGCCTTGTCCCCAACTTGAACATTACCTTTGGAAACGGTTCACCAAACAGTACGCCAGGATTTAACCTGAGAGGAGGTACCTCTATGAATTATAACGCGAATACAAAGGTTTTTGAATCCGTCAATGGCGACCCTTTGGTGATCATAGATGGGATTGAAAGCTCTACAGGCGCCCTGAATCAGCTCAATCCGAATGATATCATGGACATGTCTTTTGTCAAAGACGCCTCGGCAGCTGCAATCTATGGTACCAAAGCTGCCTATGGAGTCATCTTAGTTCGTACCAAACGCGGTGAATTCAATCAGAAAGGCAAGATAGCCTACAACTTCGATTCCAACTTTGATACGCCTTCTGGCCTTCCTGACATCCTCAACGCCTATGAGATCCAAAAATCGGGTATGGACCGAACACTATGGACAAATGGTAAACCCAACACATCGGATGAAAAAAGGCTGGAAATGATCCAAAAGTATATGGATAATCCAACGCCTGAAAATGCTTGGTATCAGGAGGGAAATAACATCATTTGGGTAGCCAATGTCAATCCATTTGAGGAAGCGGTCAAAAAATGGACCCCGATGCAAAAACATACGCTTAACCTCAGCGGTGGTGCCGAATCCATTAACTACTATATTTCCGGAGGCTTACAGAATCAATCGGGTATGTATAAGATCAACACCGATAAATTGAAACGCTACAATGCCCTGATGAATATCAATGCCAAAGTGAATAGCTGGTTCAGCGTTTTTGGGAAAATAGGTTTTGACCAGACCAATTTCAACAGCCCTTATATTGTTGGCGGAAAGGGAAGCATCTGGTCTGCCATGATGGGCGAGACAAACAAAAACATCAATATGCCCATCCAAACGGGGCCAAATGATCCTTTGCCCAATACCTACACCGATAACATTCTTGCCTGGTTGAGTTATGGTGCTAACAACCAGTCCACGGACAGAAGAGTATCACTATTGATCTCTCCCGAATTTACCCTTATACCCAATGCACTGAAACTAAAGGCAGACCTCAGCTATCAGCCGCAGTCTTATAGCCTGAATCGGTATAGTCCAAAATTCAACCAAATAATAGATTCCTGGAAGTATTCCTCCCAACAAGCCGACGCAGGAGAGAATCAGGCTTATTTTGATAACAACAACACCAATAAATATTTGGTTAATATCTATGCTGATTACAAAAAGACCTGGGCCGAGAAACATAATTTTTCCACTGTCGTGGGATATAATCAGGAACAGACAAAATTTAATCAGATCACCAATAAATTCCGGAAACTGATCTCAGCAGATATACAGAATCCTGATGCTGCAGAGGATCCATCTTTGCATACCGTATCCCGAAATGCATATACGCTTGCCGGCCGTGCCGTATTCGGACGGGTGAACTACAACTATGCCGAAAAGTATTTCTTTGAGAGCAATCTGCGTTATGATGGTAGTTCCAAATTTACAAAGAATGATCGGTTTGTTACCTTTCCATCTTTCTCTGCTGGCTGGCGGATCTCGCAGGAGGGTTTTATGGAAGGTACAAGAAACTGGCTCAACGAACTTAAGCTGCGCGGAAGCTGGGGAAAATTAGGCAATCAGCCTTCCTCCATCTATCCTTATCAGGCAACAATGGAAACAGGAAAAGCTCCTTATCTGATCAATGGGGAACAGATCGTCTATATCAACCCACCTGGCCTAGTTTCCCCTTATCTGACTTTCGAAAAGGCCAGAACCTGGAACATCGGTTTAGATGGTACATTTCTCAAAAACAGACTCGATGTTACCTTTGAGTATTACAACAGAAAAACCACGGATATCCTGACTGATGGCAGTGCCGCGTTCCCATCCGTTTTGGGTACGGTTGCACCTTTGGAAAATTCAGGGATACTGGAGACAAAAGGATTCGAACTTTCTTTCCTTTGGAAGCAGACGATTAACAATGAGCTCCGCTATCGTGTCGGTCTTAACCTCTCCGACTACCTGACCAAAGTACAGCATTATGCTTCTAATACGACCATGATGATTGTCAATCAATCAAACAGAGAAGTGATGTATGATGGGAAAACCGTTGGCGAAATATGGGGATACCGTACCGGCGGGATACTGCAGGAAAGTGATTTTGCCGGACGAAATACAGGCAATGGCAACTGGATTTACAATGGCGCTTATCAGGGAACGGTATTTCCCGGCTATATCTGGTACCAGGATCTGGGCGGACCTGAGGGAATTCCGGACGGTAAAATAGATGCTGGTTTGAATACGCTGGCAAATCCGGGTGACCGTGTCGTTATCGGAAATTCCACACCACGTTATCGGTTTGGGATCACTGGAAATGTGCAGTACAAAAATTTCGATCTTGATTTCCTATTCCAGGGCGTACTGAAACGTGATATCTGGACTGGCTTATCGTCCTATTGGGGCGGTGGCGCTGGCTCAAAATGGATGTACGAAAGATCCTGGACTCCGGATCGTACTGATGCCGAATTTCCCATGTATGGCCTTTCGGTCGACGTTCAGGACCGATATCTGATCAACGGTGCCTACCTCAGACTCAAACAAGCCGTATTGGGTTATACCCTGCCCAAAGAGCTGACCAAACGAGTTGGCGTCGAGCGGTTACGCTTCACACTGGCCGGTTACAATATCTTTGAAGTGACTAAAATACCAACAATTTTTGACGTCGACCAGATATCCGCCGATTATCCGCAAAAGAGATCCATTGCTTTTGGTGCCCAAATTGTCTTCTAACTAAACTATTATGAAAAAGAACATATTCAGATTAATCGTGATCGGTGCAGCATCATCTCTCTTGTTGACCCAGTCCTGTAACGATAAATTTTTACAACTAAGTCCTGAGACCGACCTATCGAAGGACAACTCATTATATACTGAAACCGAATTGAAACTCTACCTGAATAACCTCTATAGCCGGTATATTCTAGGGCATGGTACGGGCTGGGCAGATGCCAAAGTCAATCCCAATGTGGTTGGCGGCAGCCATCTGCTGGCCAGCGATTTTATGACCGACAATATGGTCCGTTATGGCAATATCAGCAGTATCCTGGATAACACATTTATTCCGCCAAATGGAGGCGCTTCGGTCGACTGGACATGGGAAAATCTGCGCTCGGTCAATTATTTCATCCAAAACTACACAAATGCATTGCCCGCGGTCAATAATGACATTACCCGACTGAACAAATATATCGGGGAGGCGTATTTCTTTAAATCCATGGATTATTATCGCAAACTGATGTTGTTTGGCGATGTACCCTGGATTTCTAGTGATTTCAATATCGACAGTAAGGAATTGTTCAATCCTAGGGATAAGCGCACCGTGGTCGCTGATTCCTTAATGAAGACGATCGATATGGCCATTGCGGGACTGGAAGGCGTCACCGGCCGTCCCGATGGACGCATCAATCAGGATATGGCACTATTTTTAAAAGCACGGATAGGCCTGTTCGAAGGTTCCTTTCGAACCTATCACAACGAGCTATCCTTGCAAAGTACAGCAAAATCTTTCCTAGAAGCTTCTGTAGATGCCTGTGAAAAAATCATAGCCACTGGTCGCTATCAGCTCTATGCCACAGGCGATAGCCCTTATTGGAAAATGTTTACGTTTAAGAAAGACCCAAATTCTGACGGTAATAAAGAGGCTATTTTGGCCAGGGTATACAATGGTACTGTGGTGGGCCATGCCACTCAACGGTATTGGGATCAGAACAACAGTGTCTCAGGCGGGCGACCAGCGGGAGGTGCAACACGTGGGCTTATTGACGAATACCTCTGTATTGACGGGAAACCGATCTATACCTCGGGCGCGGCTGGCAACTACACTGCCAACCCCCTATTCAAAGGATATGATGGCCTATGGTCCGAACTTGAAAACCGCGATCCGCGCCTGAAGCAGACCATTAATTATCCAGGTGAAAACCGCTCCCTGTTTAACAGAACGGATGGGACCACCAGTCTCGAAAAAAATGGGATTACCTATCCTCGACTATCCTATAATGTAGGCGGC
>Ga0256899_1000723_pt1 | contig 10972 bp, 7 predicted proteins | sample MC6MC0687MT_FD_190202 | JGI IMG/M metagenome (GOLD analysis project Ga0256899, IMG submission 190202) | Metatranscriptome of enriched soil aggregate microbial communities from Iowa State University, Ames, United States - MC6-MC0687-MT... | ecosystem: Environmental > Terrestrial > Soil >...
AAAAAAAAGCGGCCCGGCTCAATAAAGGCCGGGCCGGTACGGGAGCACACAATACCGCGTCATAAAAGGCTCGCGGGGAACGCGGTATCGGTGTCAGAACACTAGCCCTGCAATCGTCTGACAGGGGGATCAATCGTCAGCCGATGTGGCGCAAGGCCGTAATCTGAGGTGCCAGTCTAAGCGCGAGGGTCTGACATCGTCCTGAAAGTGACGAGGATATTTTGGCAATCGACGCTGACCGCCGGATTCGCACCCCAGTCATCGCAAAAATAGCCTTTTCCCGCCGGCAGCAAGCGAGCAGCGCGCGCGCAGCGTGGGGGCCACATAAAAAAAAAGCTCCATAAGGAGCTTTTGAAAGGCCGGGCAGGCGCAGCAGTCCCACCCGGCGGGGGATGGCCGTTTATGCGTTGATGTCGTTGTCCTTGGATTCGCGCACGAACAGCGTGCCGATGACCAGGGTCATGACTGCAATGATGATCGGGTACCACAAGCCGTCGTAGATGTTGCCGGTGGCAGCCACGACCGCGAAGGCGACCGGGGGCAGGAAGCCGCCGAACCAGCCGTTGCCGATGTGATACGGCAAGCTCATCGAGGTGTAGCGGATGCGGGTCGGGAACATTTCCACCAGCATGGCGGCGATGGGGCCGTAAACCATGGTCACGTACAGCACCAGGATCGCCAGCAGCACAACCACCATGACGTTGTTGCTTTGCGCCGGGTCCGCCTTGGCCGGATAGCCGTGGCTGCGGATCGCGGTGGTCAGCGCCTTGTCCAGTTCAGCGGCCTTGGCCTTGAAGTCGGCGGGGGCCATGGCCTTGCCGTCGAACGAGGCGAACTCGTCGTTGCCAATCTTGACCTTGGCCACCGAGCCTGCCGGCGCCGTTTCGTTCTTGTAGTTCACCGAGTTGCGGGCCATGAAGGACTTCACGACGTCGCAAGAGCTGGTGAACGCGGACGTGCCCACCGGGTTGAACTGGAACGAGCACGTGCTGGGGTCGGCAATCACCGTGACCGGAGCCGTGGCTTGCGCCTTTTCCAGCGCCGGGTTGGCAAAGTGCGTAATGCCTTGGAAGATCGGGAAGTAGGTCGCGGCAGCGATCAGGCAGCCCGCCATGATGATGGGTTTGCGGCCGATCTTGTCCGACAGCGCGCCGAAGACCACGAAGAACGGGGTGCCGATCAAGAGCGCGATGGCGATCATGATGTTGGCGGTATTGGCGTCAACCTTCAGCGTCTGCGTCAGGAAGAACAGCGCATAGAACTGGCCCGTGTACCAGACGACGGCTTGGCCGGCGGTCAGGCCCAGCAGCGCCAGGATCACGACCTTCAGGTTCTTCCACTGGCCAAAAGATTCAGCGATCGGCGCCTTCGAACCCTTGCCTTCTTCCTTCATGCGCTTGAAGGTCGGCGATTCGCTCAGTTGCAGACGAATCCACACCGAGATGCCCAGCAGCACGACCGAGATCAGGAACGGAATGCGCCAGCCCCAGGCTTTGAAGTCGTCTTCGCCCATGACCGTGCGGATGCCCAGGATGACGAGCAGCGACAGGAACAGGCCCAGGGTAGCGGTGGTTTGAATCCACGATGTGTAGAAACCGCGGCGGCCGTGCGGAGCGTGTTCGGCCACATACGTTGCCGCGCCACCGTATTCACCGCCCAGCGCCAGGCCTTGCAGCAAGCGCAGCACGATCAGGATGGCCGGAGCGGCCAGGCCGATGCTGGCGTAGCTGGGCAGCACGCCGACCAGGAACGTCGACAGGCCCATGATCACGATCGTGACCAGGAACGTGTATTTGCGGCCGACCAGATCGCCCAAACGGCCAAACACCAGGGCGCCGAAGGGGCGCACGGCGAAGCCCGCGGCGAACGCCAGCAGCGCGAAGATGAAGCCCGCGGTGGGGTTCACGCCCGAGAAAAAGTGTTGCGCGATGATGGCTGCGAGCGAGCCATATAGATAAAAGTCGTACCACTCGAAAACCGTGCCCAAAGACGACGCGAAGATGACGCGGCGTTCATCCTTGGTCATCGGGCGCGGTTCCGCGGAAGGACCGCGGCCTGCCATGGTTGTTGTGCTCATGATGTCTCCTCGTTTTTTTGGCCAGCGGTTGTCCGCCGTGCTGGGCCCTTTGCCGGCGAGCCGACATCGAGCTATACGCAACATTGAGGCGCGAGGCTGACGAGGTTCTGACGTAACCCTTACCTGAATCTTAAAATTGAAACATTGTGTAAGCGTTGCGCGCGGGGCTAGGGATAGTCCTTAGCCCGCTGCGGGCGGGCCGGCGCTTAGCTTTCCAGCGAATCCGGGGGGTCGGCGTACATCGGAAACACCACGCGGATGCGGGTGCCGGGCAGGTCCGAGTGTGCGGTGGGGTGGTCGCTGATCAGGACCGTCGCCTGATGCTTCTGCGCAATTTCGCGCACGATGGCCAGCCCCAGGCCGCTGCCGTCGGACGCCGTGCCCAGCACGCGGTAGAAGCGGTCGAATACGCGTTCGCGTTCTTCGGGTGGAATGCCCGGGCCAGAGTCTTCGACCTCGAGCACGGCTTCGTCGCCCACCCGCTGCACGCGCACGGTGATGTGGCCGCCGCGGGGGGTGTAGCGCAACGCATTGTCGACCAGGTTGTTCAGCAGCTCGGCAAGCAATAGCGGGTTGCCGCTGATCTCAACCGGGTCGTCCGACCCTTCAAAACCCAGATCGGTGGCAAGCGACAGCGCCTGCGGCACCCAGTGCATCGCTTGCTCGTAGGCGATGGCGTTGAGGTCGGTGCGGGTCAATCCGATCGCGCTGGGGTTCTCCGCGCGCGCCAGCAACAGCAGCTGGTTGACCAGGCGCGTGGCGCGTTCGGAGCCCGTCACCAGCTGGCGCAGGCTGGACTGCATTTCTTCGGGGCTGGCATCGCGCAACGCCAGCTCGGCCTGCGTGCGCAGGCCGGCCAACGGTGTCTTCAATTGATGCGCGGCGTCCGCTACGAAACGGCGCTGCGCCTGCACGTTGGCGGACAAGCGATCCAACAGGTCGTTCATGGCCGCCACCAGCGGCGCAATTTCCGACGGCGCGGCGCGTTCATCGATGGGCGAAAGATCATCGGGACGGCGCGCGCGCAGGCGCTGCTGCAACGCGTTCAATGGCGCCACGCCGCGCGACAGCCCGAACCACACGAGCAGCACGGCAATCGGCAGCACCACGAACTGCGGAATGATCACGCCTTTGATGATGTCGTTGGCCAGCTGGGTGCGCTTTTCGACGGTCTCGGCCACGATCAGCAGCGCGGGCTGCGTGTTGGGCAGATTCAGGTCGACCCAGGTGAAGGCCAGCCGGATGCCGAAGCCGCGCATGGTGTCGTCTTCGTATTGGACCTCGCCGGGGCGGGGCTGGCCCACGGTGGCGGGCAGCGGCAAGGCGCGGTCGCCGCCCAGGTATTCGCCGCGGCTGCCCAGCGCCAGCCAGAACACGCTGTCGGTTTCATCTGCGCGCAGCACGTCGCGTGCGGGGTCCGTCATCTTGAGTACCGCGCGGCCATCCTGCGCGTGAACCTGGCGCGTCAGCACATGCAGGTTATTGGCCAGCGCCCGGTCGTAAGGCACGTTGGCGATGTTCTGCGCGACCACATACGTGATCGCGACGCTCATGGGCCACAGCAGGAACAGCGGCGCGAGCATCCAGTCCAGGATTTCGCCCAGCAGCGAACGCTGGGGCGGCGCGAAGCTCGGGCCCTTGGACCCGGCTTGCATGATATCCAGCGCTTCCTGATTGAGCGGCTCAGGTCCTGCAGGCTCAGCTGGCGAGGTACGCGGCACCCTGGTCCCGCTCCAGACAGTAGCCCAGGCCGCGCACGGTCACGATCTTCACGCCGCTGGGTTCCAGCTTCTTGCGCAGCCGGTGCACATAGACTTCGATGGCGTTGGTGCTGACTTCTTCACCCCATTCGCACAGGTGGTCTACCAACTGCGTCTTGCTGACCATGCGGCCGCTGCGCGTCAGCAGAATTTCAAGCAGGCTGACTTCACGCGCGGACAGGTCCAGCGTCTGGTCATCGACGATGGCCACGCGGCCCGTCTGGTCAAACAGCAGCCGGCCGTGCTTGATCATCGTGGCCCCGCCGCCCGCGCCTCGCCGGGTCAGCGCGCGCACGCGCGCTTCCAGCTCGGACAGCGCGAATGGCTTGGCCATGTAATCGTCGGCGCCAAGATCCAGGCCTTTGACGCGCTGCTCGATGCTGTCGGCGGCGGTCAGGATCAGAACGGGCAGGGCGGAGTTGCGGGCGCGCAGGCGGCGCAGCACTTCCAGCCCGGCCAGTTGCGGCAGGCCGAGATCCAGGATGAGCAGGTCAAAGGCTTGGGCCGCCAGCGCGGAATCGGCGGCCAGCCCGTCGCGCACGGCGTCCACGGCATAGCCGTTGTGGCGCAATGACCGGGATAGACCGTCGGCCAGAATGCTGTCGTCTTCAGCGATCAGGATACGCATGGGCTGCAAAAGAAGGGGGGCAAAAGAGGGTCCCTGTGGCGCCGGCGCTTTGCGCGCTGGCCACCCCTCTATGGGGGGCTATCCGCTTTGTGGGCGGCCCGGCGGCGGAAAAGGGACGAAACGCCGGGGTCGGCTTCGATTCTGTCATAGGCGGCCGGGCTTGCCCACTCAGGGAATACGTGCAAAACTCTGGCACACTGGTTTTTTGTACAGTACAATCCGATGCCATAATCTGAACCTGATTCAAAACAGCAATGCTGCGGTTCAGGCCCCAGCCGCAACCACCAGATACCAGATACGTTACAGACAGGACATTACATGGACGACAAAACCTCCAAGGCCGCCGCTTCGGAAAAGGCCAAGGCGCTTGCCGCCGCGCTTTCGCAGATCGAAAAGCAGTTCGGCAAGGGCTCGATCATGCGCTACGGCGACAACGAGGTCTCGCACGACATCCAGGTGGTTTCCACGGGCTCGCTGGGTCTGGACATCGCTCTGGGCGTTGGCGGCCTGCCGCGCGGCCGTGTGGTCGAAATCTACGGCCCTGAATCGTCGGGCAAGACGACCCTCACGCTGCAAGTCATTGCTGAAATGCAGAAAATCGGCGGCACTTGCGCGTTCGTCGACGCGGAACACGCGCTGGACGTGCAATACGCCAACAAGCTGGGCGTGAACCTGACCGACCTGCTGATCTCGCAGCCGGACACGGGCGAACAGGCACTGGAAATCACCGATGCGCTGGTGCGCTCGGGTTCGGTCGACCTGATCGTCATCGACTCGGTCGCCGCGCTGGTGCCCAAGGCTGAAATCGAAGGCGAAATGGGCGACTCCCTGCCCGGCCTGCAAGCCCGTCTGATGAGCCAGGCGCTGCGCAAGCTGACCGCCACGATCAAGCGCACCAACTGCATGGTCATCTTCATCAACCAGATCCGCATGAAGATCGGCGTCATGTTCGGCAACCCCGAAACCACGACGGGCGGCAACGCGTTGAAGTTCTACGCCTCGGTGCGTCTGGACATCCGCCGCATCGGCTCCATCAAGAAGGGCGATGAAGTCGTTGGCAATGAAACCCGCGTCAAGGTGGTGAAGAACAAGGTTGCGCCGCCGTTCAAGCAGGCTGAATTCGACATCATGTATGGCGCCGGCATCTCGCGCGAAGGCGAAATCATTGACTTGGGCGTTGCCGCCAGCGTGGTGGACAAGTCCGGCGCGTGGTACAGCTACAACGGCAATCGCATTGGCCAGGGTAAGGACAATGTTCGCGAATACCTGAAAGAACACAAGGAAATCGCGATCGAGATCGAGAACCGCGTTCGCGAGAACCAGGGTATCGTCAGCCGCGCCGCCGAATTCGTGCCCACGGCGGAAGACACCGCCGAGTAACTTGATTCGGACGCCGCCAGGGCTTCGGCCCGGCGATAAATGCGGCAGGCGCCACGACGGGCCTGCCGTTTTGCATAGCAAGCAGGAAGCGCATGAGCTGGAAATCGACCCCCGCGTCAGCCGACCGTCTTCGCGCCAAGTTGGATGACGAGTTTGAAACCGTCGCCAAGCCTCAGGGCTTGCGGCGGACTTCCGATGCGCGCCGCGAAAAGGAAGCTGACGCGGCCGAAGACGCAACGGCCGATGGCAAGCCCGAGCGCAAAGGGCCGTCGCTGAAGATGCGCGCGGTGGGATATTTGTCGCGGCGTGAACATGCGCGCGAAGAACTCGCCCGCAAGCTTGCCGCCTATGCCGACGACGCAGATGAGGTCGAAGCGGTGTTGGACGCGCTGGAAAAAGAAGGCTGGCTGTCCACCGAGCGCTTTGCGCAAAGCCTGGTGCATCGCCGCGCATCGCGCCAAGGCGCGGCCCGCATCGTGCAGGAATTGCGTCAGCATGGGGTGGACGACAACCAGGTCGCCGAACTGCGCGATCAGCTTCGCGCCACGGAATACGACCGCGCGCTGGAAGTCTGGAAGAAGCGCTTCGATGTCAAACCGGCCGACCGCGCCGCCTACGCCAAGCAGGCCCGCTTTCTGGCCAGCCGCGGTTTTGCGCACGACGTCATCCGCCGCATCTTGGGCGATAGCGACGAAGACTGATCTGGCCGCCTTACCTCACTTCGCCGACTTGATGCCCGATAGCGTCTTGAAGCAGACGTCTCGCGTGATGGTCAGGAATTCATCGATGTAAGAAGTGTCGGTGTCTTCGCTACGCACCGTGGCGTACAGCGTGCGCCATACTCCTTGCGGCCCCAGCCGGCACTGCCGCAACCAGCCTTGATTCATGTATTCCGTCAGCGCCCAGTTCGGCAGCGCCGCCACACCGCGGTTGCTGGCGACCAGCTGCGCAATGATGGGCGTGAGTTCCGCCTTGCGGATGGCGGCGGGCTCAACATCCGCCGGGTCCAGGAAGGCGGTGAACACGTCCAGGCGCTGCTTGTCCACCGGGTAGGTAATGAGCGTCTGATCGGCCAGTTGGTCCGGCATGATGAATTTGCTGCCGGCCAGCGGATTGGATTCCGACACCGCCAACACCAGCTCGTACTTGAACAGCGGCAGATACTCAACGGAATCAAGCGGTTGCGGGTCTGACGTGATCACCAGATCCAGGTCGCCGCGCACCAGAGCGGGCAGCGGCGCAAACGAGAACGCCGCCGACAAGTCCAGCGCCACGTCCGGCCATTGCACGCGGAACGCGTCCAGCGCCGGCATCAACCATTGGAAGCAGGAATGGCAATCAATGGCCAGATGCAGGCGGCCCGTGCGCCCCGCGGCCAGACGCTGCAATTCGCGTTCGGTCGCGCGGATGCGCGGCAACACCTCGTCCGCCAGCGCCAGCACGCGCAAACCGGCAGTGGTCAAGCGGGCGGGGCGGGTGCGGCGGTTCAACAGCGGCGTACCCAGGCGGGTTTCCAGGTCGCGCAACTGATGCGACAGGGCCGATTGGGTCAGGTGCAGGCGCTCGGCGGCTTCTTGCAGACTGCCGCCTTCGCGGATGGCGGTCAGCGTTTCAAGATGGCGAATTTCTAGCATGGGGCGTGGAGGGGCTCAGAGGCGGGCTGGAACGAGGAATTATTGCATGAGATTTTCTCATCTTATAAATGTAGACATTGATTTTGATTCATATAAGTTTCCCCGCACAATAGCCGTCACTTGAAAAAAATTTGTCTTACGGTGGCATTGTCATGACGACTATTCATAATCTTGGCTTCCCTCGCATTGGCGCGCAGCGCGAACTCAAGCGCGCGGTTGAAGCGTATTGGGCCGGCAGGCACACCGCCGAAGCATTGGAAGAAACGGGCCGCGAACTGCGCGCCAAACACTGGAAGCTGCAAGCCGCCGCCGGCTTGACGTTCGTACCCGTTGGCGACTTCGCCTGGTATGACCAGATTCTGGAATGGTCCACCTTGCTGGGCGCAGTACCCGCCCGCTTTGGCCAACAGGACAGCGAGCCGGTCTCGCTGGACACGCTGTTCCGCATGGGCCGTGGCCGCGCGCCCACGGGCAAGCCCGCCGCCGCTTGCGAGATGACCAAGTGGTTCGACACCAACTATCACTACATCGTGCCGGAACTGGTTCCGGGCCAGACCTTCCGCATCGCCCGTGAATCGCTGTTTCAGCAGGTTCAAGAGGCGCAAGCGCTGGGCCACACCGCCAAGCCCGTGATCCCGGGTCCGTTGACCTGGCTGTACCTGGGCAAGGGCGACGCCTTTGCTGGCGGCGCGGCCGACGAAGGCAAGCTGCAATTGCTGGCTGCGTTGCTGCCGGTGTACCAAGACGTGCTGGCCCGCTTCGCCAAACAGGGCGTGGAATGGGTGCAGATCGACGAGCCGATTCTGGCGCTGGATTTGCCCGAAGCCTGGCGCGATGCGTTCATACAGGTCTACGGCATGCTGGCCGCCAGCCCCGTCAAGCTGCTGCTCGCCACCTACTTTGACGGCTTGAAAGACAACCTGACCACCGCGCAAGCCTTGCCCGTGGCGGGTCTGCATGTGGATCTGGTTCGCGCGCCGGACCAACTGGTTGACGTCGTGGCCGGACTGCGCGCGGGCCAGGTACTGTCCGCCGGCATTATCAACGGCCGCAACATCTGGCGCACCGACCTGGACGCCGCCATCGCCATGCTGGCCCCGGTCAAGCAACTACTGGGCGATCGGCTGTGGCTGGCGCCGTCGTGCTCGCTGCTGCACGTGCCGGTGGACCTGGCCAACGAAACCGAATTGGATGGTGAGCTGATCAGCTGGTTGTCGTTCGCCACGCAAAAGCTGGAAGAACTGAGCCTGCTGGGCCGCGCACTGAAAAGCGCGACCGAGCCGTCCGTGCAAGATGGCCTGATCAATCAGCGCGCCGCGTTGGCCGCCCGCCGTGCGTCGCGCCGTATCCACAACCCGGTGGTGAGCCGCCGCATGGCAGCCGCCGAGTCGGTGTCGCGCGACCGTGCGCCGTTCGCCCGCCGCATCGCTCGCCAGCAAGCACAGTTGGGTCTGCCCGCTTACCCGACCACGACCATCGGCTCCTTTCCGCAGACCGCTGAAATTCGCGCGCTGCGCCGCGACTGGCGGGGCGGCTCGCTGACAGATTCGGGCTATGAGTCCGCCATCCGCAAAGAAATTGAGGAAGTCATTCGCTTCCAGGAAAAGGTGGGCCTGGACGTGCTGGTGCACGGCGAACCCGAACGTAATGACATGGTGGAATATTTCGGCGAGCTGCTGGCCGGCTTCGCCTTCACCAAGCATGGCTGGGTGCAAAGCTATGGCTCGCGTTGCGTCAAACCGCCGATTATCTTTGGCGATGTGGCGCGCCCCGCGCCGATGACAGTGGGCTGGTCGTCGTACGCGCAGTCGCTGACTGACAAACCGGTCAAGGGCATGTTGACGGGACCCGTGACGATTCTGCAGTGGTCGTTCGTGCGTGACGATCAGCCGCGTGAACAGACGTGCCGCCAACTGGCGCTGGCGTTGCGCGATGAAGTCGTGGACTTGGAGAAGGCAGGCATCAGCGTCATCCAGATCGACGAACCCGCCATCCGCGAAGGCCTGCCGCTGCGCCGGGCCGATTGGAAGGCGTATCTGGATTGGGCGGTGGACTGCTTCCGCTTGTCGACCGCCGGCGTGCGCGACGAGACGCAGATTCACACCCACATGTGCTATTCGGAATTCAACGACATTATTGAATCGATCGCGGCGATGGATGCCGACGTGATCACGATTGAAACGTCGCGTTCCAACATGGACCTGCTCAAGGCGTTTGAAGACTTTGACTACCCGAACGACATTGGCCCGGGCGTGTACGACATCCACTCGCCCAACGTGCCGGACGTGGACTGGATGGTGGGCTTGATGCAAAAGGCGGCCGCCCGCCTGCCCAAGGAACGGCTGTGGGTGAATCCTGACTGCGGTCTGAAAACGCGCGCCTGGCCGGAAACGGAAGCCGCGCTGATCAGCATGGTGCAGGCCGCACGGGCGTTGCGTCAGTCCGCATAGAGGGTTTCATCAAAAGCCCTCGTGGTGTGCAGGCGAAGCACATCACGAGGGCTTTTTTTATTGAAGTCTTGAACGAATTCTTGCGGCGCAGGTCCATAAGCAAAAATCCTCACAGCCGGATTGTTGCCGTTCCTATGATTCTCCAAGGCCCTTATCGGCCAGATCTGCTTCGCGCGGAAACGCTGCCCGATATTCTGGAAGCCACGATCCTGCGGCATCCCGCCGCCATCGCCATTCACTGGCTGGATCAATCCCTCACCTACGACACGCTTGGCGCACGCGCCGACGTGGCCGCGCACCATCTGATCGAAGCCGGCGTACGGCCTGGCGATATCGTGGGCCTGTGCCTGCCGCGCGGCGCCGACCTGCTGGTGATGCAAGCGGCTATCGCCAAGGCGGGGGCCGCCTGGCTGCCATTTGAATCTGACACGCCGCCTGACCGCATGCGGGTCTGTTTGCAAGACGCGGGTGCGAATGGGTTGATCGCAGGCGCGGACGTTCAGTTGGACGGGATGATCACGTGGACGACGTGGGCGCTGTCGGCGCCCGTGGATGGCCCAATGCGCAAGCGGGAAGGGCTGTTGCCCGAGCATCCCGCTTACGTCATCTACACGTCTGGCTCCACGGGCAAGCCCAAGGGCGTGCCCATCAGCCAAGCCAGCATCTGCCATTTTCTGCGTAGCGAAAATGAAGTGCTGGGCGTACGCCATGGCGATAAGGTCTACCAGGGATTCTCGGTGGCCTTCGACATGTCGTTCGAAGAGATATGGATCAGCTATCTGGTGGGCGCGAGTTTGTGGGTGGCGCCCAAGATGTTGACGACGGACCCCGAGGGGCTGCCCGACGCGCTGGTGCGCGAAGGCGTCACGGTGCTGCATGCGGTGCCGACGCTGTTGGCGCTATTCGCGCACGATGTGCCCGGCCTGCGCATTGTGAATCTGGGCGGTGAAGTGTGCCCGGACTTTCTGGTGCCGCGCTGGGCCACGCCTGGCCGCCGCTTGTTCAACACCTACGGGCCGACGGAAACGACAGTGTCGGCCAGC
>Ga0256899_1000724_pt1 | contig 10969 bp, 11 predicted proteins | sample MC6MC0687MT_FD_190202 | JGI IMG/M metagenome (GOLD analysis project Ga0256899, IMG submission 190202) | Metatranscriptome of enriched soil aggregate microbial communities from Iowa State University, Ames, United States - MC6-MC0687-MT... | ecosystem: Environmental > Terrestrial > Soil >...
AATCAAAATTTAACCGGCGGACGTGTAGAAGCTGATTACCGTGTGGCTTTTAACATCAATTATATCCTTTAAACAGCATAAATTTATATCTTTGTAACTTATTTTTTTAAGATTATTATGGAAAACGGTATTTACGCAAAATTCTTTACGCCGAAAGGTGAAATAGTAGTAAAATTAACTCACGATAAAACTCCGGGTACAGTAGGAAACTTTGTTGCTTTAGCCGAAGGTACTTTAGAAAATACTGCACGTACACAGGGAAAACCTTATTACGACGGTTTAACTTTTCACCGAGTTATAAACGACTTTATGATTCAAGGTGGCGATCCAACGGGAACAGGTTCTGGTGGTCCGGGTTATAAGTTTGATGATGAGTTTCATCCGGAATTAAAGCACGATACTCCTGGAATTCTTTCTATGGCAAACGCGGGTCCTGGAACAAATGGTTCGCAATTTTTCATCACGCACATTGCAACGCCTTGGTTAGATAACAATCATACGGTTTTTGGACATGTAATTGAAGGTCAAGATGTAGTTGATGCAGTTGAACCGGGCGATAAAATGGATAAAGTTGAAATTATCCGTGTGGGCGATGAAGCTGAAAAATGGAATGCAGTTGAAGCTTTTAGAACTTTTGAAGGATCTCGCACGAAGAGATTGGCTGACGAAAAAGCGAAAGTTGATGCTGAATTAGATAAAATTGCAGCAGGTTTTCAAAAAACCGATAGCGGTTTACGTTACCAATACATTCAAAAAGGATCGGGTAAACAAGCTACAAAAGGTAGTAAAGTGGCGGTTCATTATAAAGGACAGTTAACTAACGGACAAGTTTTTGATGATTCTTACAAGCGCAAACAACCTATTGAATTTAATGTAGGTGTTGGTCAGGTTATCGAAGGATGGGACGAAGGTATTATGTTGTTGAACGTTGGTGATAAAGCTCGTTTTGTAATTCCATCTCACTTGGGTTACGGATCGCGTGGTGCAGGCGGAGCAATTCCACCAAATGCAACATTAATTTTTGATGTAGAACTTGTAGACGTTAAATAATATTGAAAATGCCTCTTATTTTTAAGAGGTATTTTTATTTTTGTGCTATGAAGAAATTGTACACGATCATTTCGTTACTAACTATAACAGCGGTAAGCGCACAAATTGGCGATGCCATTCACTGTGGTTACGATTTTACAAGTTATATTGTTGTAAAGCCTCACGAAGACGGGAAAACCCAAACCATAAACGGTTTAAAAATGACCGTTTGCGATGAGAATGGCAGCGAAGTAATAAATAAAGATTTTAAGTTAAGTTGGAAAAACAACAATCAGCCTTTGAATTTTGTTCGAAACTATAAAATTGATTCCAACAATAAAAAAATAGAGGGTTTTAACGAAGGTAAATGGTTTTACTATTTTGCAGATGATCATTACCTTGTAACTGTTACTAATACCTTTAATGCCGAAGATTATTATTTAAAGATCGAAGATATAGATGGTGAAGAAAACGGCGGACATTTTAAAACATTCATGATGCAGTTAGCTCCTTACAATATGTATATTTTATGTACATCTGAAGAAAAACAGAAAGCCATGCAGTTTGGTCGCCGCATGAACAAACCTATCGATATCGTTTTAGAAAAGAAATAATGCAAAATACAAAGCAATAAAAAAAGGAAGACTAAACAGTCTTCCTTTTTTGTTAGTTAACCTTTGCAGGAACATCTTTAAAATAGACTTCTGCAAACGACATGTTTTTACCATGCTCTATTCTTTTATGGAAAACTTCAGGACTTACTTCGTTTGGTTTAGAAAAACCACAAGCCCCAATAAATTCACCAAAAGCTTTCATTGTATTTTTATGGAACGTTGCCACACGTACCGATTTATCGGTAATATCCATACCTTCATAAAGTAACGGATCTTGTGTTGCAATACCAACAGGACAGTGTCCGCTGTCACATTGTAATGCTTGGATACATCCTAAAGCAAACATCATTCCGCGTGCGCTGTAACAAGCATCGGCGCCCAATGCCATGTTTTTCGCTAAATCAAAAGCAGAGATTACTTTTCCGGCAGCAAGAAGTTTTATATTTTCACGAATACCGTGTTCTTTTAGCGTATTGTTTGCAAATACCAAAGCGTCTGATAATGCCATACCCATATAGTCAATAAACTCTAAAGGCGCTGCACCAGTACCACCTTCGGCACCGTCAATCGTTATAAAATCAGGATAAATACCTGAGCTTTTAAATGCTTTGATTATATCGATAAATTCATCTTTTCTACCAATACAGATTTTAAAACCTACAGGTTTACCACCACTTAAATTACGTAGTTTACCAATAAACTGTGCCAATTCGTTTGAGTTGCTAAATGCAGAGTGAGACGATGGTGAGTGAACGGTTGTAAACGGTTTTACGTTACGAATTTTAGATACTTCTAAAGTGTTTTTTTCTGCCGGTAATAATCCACCGTGACCAGGTTTTGCACCTTGAGATAGTTTTAATTCGATCATTTTTACATCAGGATATTGAGATCTTTCTGCAAACAAAACATCGCTAAAAAATCCTTGGTCATCTCTACAACCAAAGTATCCGGTACCAATCTGCCAGATTAAATCTCCGCCAGATCTGTGGTAGGGAGAAATTCCACCTTCACCAGTATTATGAGCAAATCCGCCTAACTTCGCACCTTTATTCAAAGAAATGATGGCTTTTTTACTTAAAGCGCCGTAACTCATAGCACTAATGTTATAAATACTTGCGCTGTATGGCTGTGAACATTGTTCGTTCCCAATTAAGGTTCTAAAATTAAAGTCAGAAATCACTTTTGGATAAACCGAGTGTGAAGCCCATTCGTAACCAATACGGTTTGGATCATCTTGCATACCAAAAGAAACGGTTTGTTTCTCGTTTTTAGCACGTTGGTAAACAATAGAACGCTCACGACGGTTAAATGGCTTACCGTCTAATTCGCCTTCCCAGAAATACTGACGCAATTCAGGACGAATTTCTTCTAAAATGTATCGTAAACGCCCAATAATTGGGTAATTTTTACGAATGGTATGTTTTGTTTGAAAAGCATCTTTAAATGCCAGATAAAATAATATTACAGGAAGTATAAGAGTTAAGAAGCTCCAATCTCTTAAAAAAACTAAATAGAATGCTACAATTAAATAGGTGATTATAAAAGCCCAGATAACTTGTCTAATTACAAAACGATTTAAAAATTTTTGGTGTAACATAGGTTTTTAAATACAAAAATTGTTGTTGTTTATTAAATTGTTTCTTTAACTATTGTTTCTAGTCAGATATTTTGTTAAAAAATAATTTTAAACCGCATTAAATCAGGTAATTTGGTTTTTATTTAAAAAATATCTTTCTTTTTTATCAGATTAAGAAAAATAGTGTTCGCAAAGGTAATAAACATTTTGATTTTAAAACTAATTTTTCCACTTAATATTGCACCCGATACTCGGTTTTTGCAAAGGATTAACACTACGATTGTATAATAAAGAATCGATTGCGCCGCGTAAATCACTTCCGTTGGTCGGAATACCGTTTTTAGGACGAGAATCATCTAATTGACCGCGATAAACTAGCTTGTTTTGGGCGTTGAACAAATAAAAATCAGGCGTACAGGCAGCATCGTAATTTTTGGCAGTTTCTTGTGATTCATCGTACAAATATGGAAAACTGAATTTATTATCGAACGCAAATTCGGTCATTTTATCAGGCGAATCTTCAGGATAGTTTAAAACATCATTGCTTGATATCGCTACAAAACCAATTCCCTGAACTCGATAATCATTTGCTACACGAATAATTTCTTCAATAACATGCAGTACAAAAGGGCAGTGGTTGCAAATGAACATAACCACAGTTCCGTGATTTCCTTTCACATCATTAAACGATTTCCATTCGTTACTGTTGGTATCGGGCAGAAAAAAATCGGGTGCTGTTGTGTCAAGTGCTAACATGTTTGATGGTGTACGAGCCATTTTGTGTGAGTTTTATGCTAATATAAAATAAAAAAAGCCAACTAAAAAGCTGGCTTTCAAAATATGTTATGTATCTACTAATAGTAAATGTATCTGCGTACTTTAGCAATGTGTTTTGCTAAACGAATTACTTGGTGGCTGTAACCATATTCATTATCATACCAAATGTATAGTACAATGTTTTTGCCATCGGCAGAAACAATTGTTGCATTAGAATCGTAAATAGCAGGAGCCGATGTTCCAACGATATCAGATGATACCAATTCGTTGTTTAACGAATATTTAATTTGCTCTACCAATTCGCCTTCTAAAGCGTATTGTTTCATTATTCTGTTTAAATCTTCAACCGAAGTTTGTTTACCAACTTCTAAATTTAATACAACTAATGAACCGTTTGGAACAGGAACACGAATAGCGTTTGATGTTAATTTACCTGCTAAACTTGGTAATGCTTTTGCAACTGCAGAACCAGCACCGGTTTCGGTAATTACCATGTTTAAAGCTGCTGCTCTACCACGGCGGTATTTTTTGTGCATGTTATCAACCAAATTCTGGTCGTTTGTATATGCGTGAATTGTTTCTAAATGTCCTTTTACAACACCCAATTCTTCTTCAATAACAGCTAAAACAGGCGTAATAGCGTTTGTTGTACAAGATGCTGCTGACCAGATTGGTGTTTCGTCGATATTATAATTGTCGTGATTTACACCATAAACAACATTTGGTACACCTTTACCTGGTGCAGTTAATAAAACTTTCGTTGCACCTTTTGATTTCAAGTGACGAGATAAAGCTGCTTCGTCTTTAAAAACACCCGTGTTATCAATAACCAAAGCGTCATTAATTCCGTATTGGGTATAGTCGATATCTTCTGGTTGAGCTGCAGAAATCATACGAACTGCAGAACCGTTAATGATTAAAGATTCGTTTTCTACATCAATTCCTACAGATCCTTCAAAATCACCGTGAATTGAATCTAAACGTAATAAAGAAGCACGTTTTTCTAACGATAATTCGTCGTTTTTATCACGTGTAACAATTGCTTTTAAACGTAATTGTTGTCCTTTACCAATTTTAGCCATTAATTCGCGCGCCAATAAACGACCAATACGACCAAATCCGTATAAAACAACATCTTTTGGTTGTACGCCTTTATTGTCTTTAGCGTCTTTTAATTTATCAACAACAAAAGATAACGAATCGTTGTATTTGTTGTCTTCTAAATGGAATTCATACGTTAATTTACCAATATCGATACGTGCCGGTGGTAAATCTGCAGTTAAAATAGCACGAGCAATTTCAACCGTGTCAAAAATATTGATTGGTTTTTCAACAAATTTTGCAGCGTATTCGTGTAAATTAATAATGTCGCTCACGCTACGATCAATCAACTGGTTTCTAAATAAAACCAATTCAATCGATTTATCGTACCATAAATCATTAACGATTTTAATAAACTCTACGCAAGCTTTTCTTCTGTCTGCTTGGAAAGCCAATTCTTTTTCGTATAAACTATTTTCCATTTGGGGTATAAATTGTGTTGTAATTTAAAAAGTTGTACAAAAATATTAAAATTTATGATATACAAGCACATATAATTAAAAAAGTAGATTTTAATTAAAATCTACTTTTTCGTTGGTTTATAAAATCAGTCGCAATCGTTCGCCTTTTGGCGTAATTAAATCAATACGAAGCTGTTGCTGATTTAGTTTTGATAAAATTTCGTTCGCATGTTCGGTATTTTGAATTTTAGATCCGTTCACTGCCAATATTATGGCATTCTTCAATTCGCCTTCGTAAGGTTTGAAACGTTCATTAGAAATTCCGTTGATCTTAACACCATAATTTATACCTAACGCTTTTTGATCTGTTGGCGATAAATTTTCAATTTCAAAACCATTAAACTGTATCTGCGCAATTTCCTTTTTACTTAATGTAACCAGAAATTCTTTATCCTGATTGTTTCGTTTTAAAGAAACTTTTACTTCATCATTCGGGCGTTTGGTTGCAATAATACTGTTTAAATCTAAAAACGAATTAATTCCTTTATTGTCGATCTTATAAATAATATCTCCTTTTTTAAGACCTGCATGTTCGGCACCCGAATTTTTTGTAACACTTTCTACATAAAATCCTTGCTTAAAATTCAATTTGTTTTCGGCAGCAACCTGACTGTTTATTTCGTAACCCTGAACACCCAAAATTCCCTGTTGAACTTTTCCGTATTCCATTAAATCGTTCACAATTTTTCGAGTCATGTTTGATGGAATCGCAAACGAATATCCTACATAAGATCCCGTTGCAGACGATATCATAGTATTGATCCCGATTAAATCGCCGTTTCCGTTAACCAATGCACCGCCCGAATTTCCCGGATTCACAGCAGCATCGGTCTGAATAAACGATTGAATTCCGTTTTCTGATAAATTCCGTGCTTTTGCAGATACAATTCCGGCAGTAACGGTTGATGTTAAATTGTACGGATTTCCCACCGCCAAAACCCAATCGCCCACACTAATGGCATCAGAATCAGCAAAAGCTGCAAAAGGCAGTTTTTCATTGGTATCAATCTTTAAAAGTGCAATGTCCATTTTAGAATCAGTTCCAATCAACTTTGCTTTAAAAGTACGGTTGTCGTTCAATGTAATTTCCAGTTCGCTGGCATTCTGAATCACGTGATTGTTGGTTACAATGTATCCGTCTTCGGAAATAATCACACCCGAACCTGTACCAACTTGTGCGTAGGTTTTATTACCGCCCTGATATCCGTAAAAATATTCCATTATAGGGTTTCTTGGCGCATTTCTAAAAGATACATTTTTAACGTGTACCACCGCATGTATGGTTTTTTCGGCTGCCAATTTAAAATTTGGTGCTTCAAAAGCAGTATTTGCAACATTTCTAAACGGTGCAGTTGTTGTTATTGTGTTAGAATTGTTTAAAAAGGAATCATGCTCAAAAAACAATTTGTACGATCCCAAAGTTACAACACCACTTAACAACGATGTTGCTAAAATAGTTCCTGTATTTTTCATGTTTAAATAGAATGTTTGTTTATTTAACATTAAAATTAAAATATGTTTAAATAACAAAAAAGTAGTTTAACGCATGTTAACACAACTTAACGATGCTTTAATAATTGTATATTTGTAGTATGAAAAACGTAACTTTTTTTAAATATCAGGGAACAGGAAACGATTTTGTAATGATTGATAATCGCAAGGAGTTTTTCCCGAAGAGAAATGTAGAATTGATTGAAAAATTATGCAACCGAAGATTTGGAATTGGTGGCGACGGATTGATTTTATTGGAAAATGATCCAACTGCCGATTTTAAAATGGTGTATTATAATGCCGATGGTAACGAAAGTACCATGTGCGGGAATGGCGGACGTTGTATTGTTTCGTTTGCTCATTTTCTAGAGATTTTTTCAAAGGATACTACTTTCAATGCAATTGACGGTTTGCATCATGCCACAATTAATGATGAAGGAATAGTTGCGTTACAAATGATCGATGTTGCAAAAGTTACCATTAAAAAAGATACTGATTTTACGTTTCTATTTACCGGATCGCCGCATCATGTTGCAATGGCAAACGATATTGAGCATTTTAATGTTTTTGAAAACGGAAAAAATATTCGTTACAGCGACCAATACAAACCGGGCGGAACCAATGTGAATTTCGTTGAACAATTATCAAACGATTCTTTTAAAATTAGAACTTACGAACGCGGAGTGGAAGATGAAACATTGTCTTGCGGAACCGGAGCAACAGCTGTGGCAATTGCCATGAACAATTTAGGTAAAACGGCTGCTGACAAAATAACTATTCAGGTTCAAGGTGGTGATGTGCAGGTTTCTTTCAATCAAAACCAAGAAAAATATTACAACGTAATGTTAACCGGTGTTGCCAAACAGGTTTTTAAAGGAGAAATTTCTATTGATTAAATATGTTTTTAAAAGGAAATCAAGTTTATTTGCGTGCATTGGAACCCGAAGATTTATCGTTTCTGTACGAAATTGAAAACGATGAAACGCTGTGGGAAGTCAGTAATACGCAAACACCTTATTCTAAATGGTTGTTGAAGAATTATTTGGAAAACAGTCATCAGGATATTTACGAAGCCAAACAACTTCGATTGGCAATTGTAGAAAATCATTCAGAAAATTTAATCGGATTAATTGATCTTTATGATTTCGATCCTAAAAACAGCAGGGTAGGATTGGGCATTGTAGTTAAAAATCCAACGGAAAGAAATAAGGGTTTTGGCAGTGAATCGGTAAAACTGCTTTTGGGTTATGCATTTCAGGTTTTAAACGTGCATCAAATATTTGTTAATGTTGCCGAAACAAATAGTGCTAGTATCAAGCTTTTTTCTAATTTTGGATTTCAAAAAATCGGAGTCAAAAAGCAATGGAACAAAATAGGTTCTGTATATGTTGATGAAACCCTGTATCAATTAATAAATCCTTTAAATGAAAATTAATAAATTAGTAAGCTATGTTTCTGTTGCTTTAATATTCATAGCATTAATATTTGGTTATACTCTTTACCGCAAGGCTTTTACGGCGAATACCAATTTTTCTGAAAAAAGTATATACATTCTTGTTCCAACCAATGCAACGCATGCGCAGGTACAGGATTCGTTAAAAAAATATGTGAAAGATTATGAATCCATGCAAAGTTTGTTTTCAAAGTTAGGCGAATCGGCTACGGTTGAACCAGGAAGATATTTAATTGAAAACGGATACAATAATTATAGAATCATAAAATCGTTACGCCACAATGTTCCGGTTAAACTTACATTTAATAATCAGGAAACGTTAGAAAAATTGTTAGAACGTATTTCGTCACAAGTAGAACCAGATATTGCCGATTTGTATCAATCATTCACCGAACCAGCTTTTTTACAGGAAATGGGTATGACAAAAGACAATGTTTTGGCTATGTGTATGCCGAATACGTATGAGGTTTATTGGAATAGTTCGCCTTTAAAAATTAGAAATTTACTACAAAAATCGTATCAGAGGTTTTGGAACGACGAACGAAAAGCAAAAGCAAAAACATTGAATTTATTTCCGGTTGAAGTTTCATCGTTAGCAGCAATTGTTCAAAAAGAAACAGCAAAAGTAGACGAACGTCCGCGTGTTGCCGGAGCTTATTTAAACAGATTGAACAGAGATATGCTTTTACAGGCAGATCCAACAGTTGTATTTGCCAAGAAAGCCTTAAGCAACGATTTTGAACAAGTTATAAAACGTGTTTATTTGAAAGATTTGGTTTTAGATCATCCGTTCAATACCTATAAATACAAAGGTGTTCCAAAAGGATTGATCGCAATGCCCGATGAAAGCTCTATTGATGCCGTATTAAATGCAGAAAAACACAATTACATTTATTTCTGCGCAAGTGTAGAACGCATGGGGTATCACGAATTTGCAAGCACTATTGAAGAACACGCTGCAAACCGAGATAAATATACCGCTTGGTTAACAAAGAATAATATAAAATAAAAAGAGAGGCTTTCATACACTGCCCCCAAAAAGTTAGACACTTTTGGGGGCATTTTTATGGCAAGAAAAGTAAAATATAATGTATCATTTAAGCTACATTGTGTAAAAGAAGTTTTAGAAAACCACTATTCGGTAAACTCAGTATCTGATCAAGAAGATATTTCAGATAGCTTATTGCATAAGTGGATTATAGATTATCAAAACCAAGGAACTCTAGGTTTAGAACCTAAAAAGAATCAAAAGTATTGTGCTGAATTTAAGTTCAGGGTTATTAAGTCTATTATTGAACAACATCTTAGCTTGGGTGAAGCTAGAATTAAGTTTAATATTCCAAGTGAATCGGTTATTGTCAAATGGCAAAAAGATTTTGCTAACTTTGGAGTAGACGGTTTACAACCTAAACCAAAAGGCCGTCCAAAGAATATGAATACTCCAAAACGCAAATCATTAAAATTAAAACAACCATTAACCAGAGAAGAAGAACTTTTGTTAGAAAACGAGCGTTTACGTTGTGAAGTCGCACTCTTAAAAAAGTTCAATGCCTTAATTCAAGCCCAGGAGGAAAAACTCAAAAAACTTGGACGCAAGCCATAAGTGAATTAAGGCTAGAATACCATCTAAATTTACTTTTAGATTGTACACACATGGCAAGAAGTAGCTTTTACTATCACAATTTGCGTAGTAAAATCGACAAATATCAAGATATTAAAAATCAAATCAAATCCATTTATCATCAGCATAAAGGGCGATATGGATATAGAAGAATTACCGATGAACTAAGAAAATTAGGTGTAATAATCAATCATAAAACCGTTCTTAAATTGATGAATTGTTTGGGATTAAAAAGCTTGATTCGCAGAAAGAAATATCAATCTTACAAAGGAGAACAAGGAAAAATAGCTCCAAATGTTTTGCAAAGAGCTTTTAAAGCCGATAATCCCAACCAAAAATGGGTAACAGATATTACCGAGTTTAAAGTAAAAGATAAAAAATTGTATCTATCGCCGGTGATGGATCTTTACAACCAAGAAATTATAAGCTACGAATTAAGCGAACGACCAGTTTTTAATCAAGTGATTCAAATGCTTAAAAAAGCCTTTAAAACAACTAAAAACACCAAAGATTTAATATTGCATTCCGATCAAGGATGGCAATACCAAATGAAACCATATCAAGCTTTATTAAAGAAAAAAGGAATCGTTCAAAGTATGTCTCGCAAAGGAAATTGCTTGGATAATGCCATTATCGAGAATTTCTTTGGGATATTAAAATCTGAACTATTTTACCTGAAAAAATTTAATTCTATTGATGAGCTGAAAAATGAAATAAAACAATACATTTACTATTACAATAACGTAAGAATAAAATCGAACTTAAATAAACTGAGTCCGATACAATATCGAACTCATTTTTATAATAATTAATTTTTAATCTGTCCAAACTTTTGGGTGCAGTCCA
>Ga0256899_1000734_pt1 | contig 10888 bp, 4 predicted proteins | sample MC6MC0687MT_FD_190202 | JGI IMG/M metagenome (GOLD analysis project Ga0256899, IMG submission 190202) | Metatranscriptome of enriched soil aggregate microbial communities from Iowa State University, Ames, United States - MC6-MC0687-MT... | ecosystem: Environmental > Terrestrial > Soil >...
ATTAAGCTTACTGGGAATAGGAACAGTAAACAGAATGTAAAAAATAATCCTCCTGATAATTCGGGAGGATTTTATTTTAAACTTTAGGCGCTTCGTTTTGCACCTGGCTTTCTCTATACAATTTCGCACTGCTCCATTTTGCGTGTTTTGAAGGAATAATCCTATACCCTTTTTTATACGTGTACACTTTGGTAAATTCGGCTCCGAAAAAGATCAGCATGCACGAATAATTGATCCACATCATAATTAAAATCACGGTTCCGGCAGTTCCGAATGCTGAGGTTGGTTTAAACTGATTAAAGTAAAGACTCAGCAAAAATTTACCTAAAGTGAAAAGAAAAGCCGTAAGCATTGCACCTTTCCAAACGGATTTCCAGCTGATTTCTGCATCAGGAAGCACTTTAAACATTAATGCAAATAATACTACAACGACGGCAAAGCCAACGGCAAAATTGATGACTTCAACAATTAGATAGGTTTCCAATCCGAAATAGGTGGTTATGAAATTATTAAAGAGGCTGATCAGGGAAGACAAAACCATGGTAATCATCAGTAAAAAACCTAAAATAAGGATCATTCCTAAAGAATTGGCGCGATCTAAAAGAAATTTTACCAATGCTTTTTTGGGAGCAGCTTCCACTTCCCAAAGATTATTCAAAGATTTTTGTAACTGGAAGAACAGAGTAGTGGAACCATACACCAATGAACCGACCCCAACAATTTTCATAAAAATATTTTCTTTATCGATCAATGCACCGGCAATCATATCCTGAATACTCTTGGCAACGTCATGTCCCATCAATCCGATAATCTGGGTGCTGATTTGTCCTCGAATAGCTTCTTCACCAAAAAAATATCCGGCAATCCAAATGATGATGATGAGTAAACCCGGAATTGAAAAAATGGCATAATACGCCAGACTTGCAGAATCATTGGAGGCGGAAGAATTATTCCATTCAGTAAAGGTTTCTTTGACGGTCTCCCAGAAAAATTTTAGTTCTTTTAGCATGGTAGAAATATTAATGTGAGTGATTTGGTTGAATTATTATATTTTCTTCAATATGAAATGAAGAAATATTATTGTTTCTAGGATTTAACACAAAGATTATTCCTTAAAGTAAATTTGAGAATACAAAATCAAGTAATTTGTTTAATTTTTAATTAAAAGATAACCAGAAATATGTTTTGGCTGAAGCCGTATGAGTTTTGTTAAAATAAAAACGGGCTAAAGCCCGTTCCTATTGATGTTGATAATATTGTTTGATTTTCGGCATAGGCAAAAAGTCAATTACCAAAGGCTATCTAAAACGGATATCCGATTGCAATATTCAAGATCAGATTATCTCTTCTCCAGCTCGAATCTCCGAAATTGATCCTGTCAAATGCCCATCGGTCGCCTTTGTCATAATAAGGAACTCTTAAAGGCATTGCCAAATCGAGTCTTAAAATTAAAATTGAGAAATCTAATCTTAAACCAACTCCGGCTCCGACGGCAATTTCACTTAAAAATTCTTTGGAGAATTTTCCGCCTGGTCTGAGGTTTTTACCGTTATCATCGAATTCGTCGTTGATTAACCAAATATTTCCGGCATCCACGAATGCGGCAACATTTAAAAACTTAAATAAATTGGCTCTGTACTCAGCATTCATTTCAAGTTTTACGTCTCCCGCTTGATCAAAAATTGCTCTTGTTGAAGTATCAGTTCTTGGATCATAACTTCCAGGTCCCAAAGTTCTTGCGCGGAATGCTCGGATACTGTTACTTCCACCTACGAAGAACTGTCGTGCAAAAGGAATGTACTTCGAGTTTCCATATGGCACAGCAACACCGGCAATTAATCGGGTAGCTAAAGATGTTTTCTCTGTAAATTTATGGTAAAAGCGTACATCATTTTCGATTTTAGCATATTGGCTAAACGGAATTCCAAAAATATTTTTTTCTTTTCCTTCTTTTACATTCGCTCCGGTTACCAATCCTGTAATATTTCCCGCCAGATCTAGCATTCCTTTATAATAGAATGTATTTTTTCTCGGAAGCATGGTGGTGGAATAAGTGTAGGAATACGTCGGTCCGAAAATTAACTGTCGGTCGGTAATTCTTTGAAGATAAGGATTATTAAAAGCTAATGAATCAAACTTTGGAGTTACATCCGCTGGACGAATCAACGAAACATCAATCACATTCAGCTCGTGCTCTTTTCTCACATTTTCTTTCCATTGGTAACCAAAGGATGCATTAAATGTATTTAAAGTATATAAAGTGGTTCTGTTCTGAAATTCATAACCGAGTTTAATATTTGTTCTCGGAACAAAAGCACTTGAAGAATTAAAACGGAACGGCGCTACAATTCTCGGAATCGAAAGCTGCGCATTGGCTCCGGCTCTAAAAATGTTTTCCGCATCGGCGGGTCCACCGATCTGAACATCGAATGCTCCATAAACAGAAGCTTTAAACTGCTCTGCTCCGTGAAAGAAATTTCTTTGCGTCCAGTTTAAATTCAATTCGCTTCCTGCATAATTGGCAGAGTTGGTTCTTCCCAAAGCTTCCAATCGTAATGACTGAAGTTCTCTTGGTGTTAAAATATAATAGGCATCAAATTTATGATTTAAAGAATCTGAAACCACAAAATCATTTTTAACGAATTTGAAAACACCTAAACTAATTAAACGATTAAGAGAAAGATTGTGGTCTTTTCGGTTGTATAAGTCTCCTTTTTCGAAGTATAAAGCACGGTCAAAAACCCTCGGTTTGAATTTTTTCTGTGGGTCAACAACATAAATATCATTGTATTCGTAGCCTTTCAGCGAATCCGGATTCATCGGTACGCTATATTTTCCTCTTTTTACATCACGAAGATTATAATTAGGAAAAACAATCACTTTATCAATGGTAAATTGTTCTTTTGCTAATTGTGGCGTATTATCTTTCAGTTTTACAATAAGTTCTACATCATTTTTTTTCTTGCTCACCGTACTGTCTGCCTGAACGATAATATTGTCCGGATTAAAATAATAGAAACCTCTGTCTTTCAATCCGTCGTCAATTCTTTGTCTTTCTGCTTTAATCACATCCAGGTCAAAAGGGTTTCCGGCTTTTAAACGTGTTCTTTCTTTTAAAACCTGAATTTCTTTATTAATCTCTGAAGAATCTGCCGGGAAATTGACATTACTGATCAGATATCTTCCACCAGGATTCAAAGTATAAATGACTTTGGCTTTTTTATTTTTCGAAACAGTATCATATTTTGCTTTTGCGTTGAAATAGCCTTTGTTTTCGGAATAATTAACGATAATATCTTTGTTGAATTCACGATCAACATCCCCCAGCAAAACCGGTTCTTCTCCGAATTTGTATTTCAGCCAGTATCTCAATCCTTTTTCTTTTTTGGGTTCTTTGGTTGCATTGTAAGCGTACAGTTTTGGTCTTAAACCTAAAAATGAGGAGTTTGGTTTTGGTGTAAGATTTTCTTTAATCGCTGATTCAAGTTCTGATTTTTCTTTCTTGCTTAAAGAGTCGCTTTCAATTTCGACTTCCGCTCCGGTGTACAGCATCTGTCCTTCTTTCAGGAACTTTGTGTTGCTGCATGAAATGATTGTCGCAGTAATTCCTGAAACCAAAAAATATTTACAGTATATGTTGAGTTTGTTTTTCATGTGTATTATTTGAATTCTACCACTTCTTTATCCTTATTTCTTTTATTCTGAATACCTTCACGGTTTCTGTTGTTTCTAGACTTTCTGAAAATATCCCTGAATTTATCATAATCCAGCGTAATCACAAATCCAAGTCCGGTTTCTACGATCTGTCCCTGAAGCGCAACCTGATATTCGTTTTTACGGTAGGCTCTCAAAGTATATCTTCCGTCTTTTGAAAGGGCATAATCTATCGTTACATCTCCTGCAATATTGGTGGTGTTTTCATTTTGTCTTGCTTCACCTTCCACACCGAAATTAGATCCGACAGAAACTTTTAATCGATCATTCAACAGTTTTTTGCTGATGTCAACATTCAGGTCGGTTCTTGTGTTTTGTTGCCCGGTGGAATAATCTTCAGTCGATTCCAGATCAAAATTAAGGTCAACTCCTTTTATTAAATCTGAAGCCAGGTTATTGATCTGTTGAGAAAGTATTTTACTCACACTTTGTCTCGCCATCGTTTCAGCCGACAATCCGGAGTTGCTCTCAAAAGGATTTTCACCAATAAAACGATTCAATAATAATAAAGCAAAAACCTGCTTGTTCATCTCGTTAGGATCTTGTCGCAATTGAGCTAATTTTGCATCAATTGTTTGGGTTACTTCAGATGAAACGGCATTGTTTTTTTCGTCCGTCGTGATGTCAAATGAAATCTGAGGTTTCAGAAGTTCGCCTTTTAGAATCAATAAAGTATTGAATGGAATTCTCTGTTTGTATTGATTCAGATTAATCTGGTCAACCTGCTGCTCCACCAAATCGATAGGTGCAGTCTGCGTTTTATAAATGGCGGTAATATCAAGATTGGCAGTTGTCGGTTCTCCGGTCCACGTAATTGTACTTCCTTTCTGGATGTCGAATTTTCTTTTTAGAACACTTACCGACATTTCGTAACTTCCTTTTTCAACCTGATAAACACCGACTAATGTTGTTTTTCCTGAAGGATCAATTCCTCCGGTCAAATCGGCTTCACCCTGAAGTTTTACAAAATCTCCGTTGGCTTTGTCAATGATGATCGACATTTTTGCTTCTTTGCTCAGTTCAATATTCACATTCACATCCATTCCTTTGATCGGACTTTGAGCATCAATCGAATCGGCTTTAATGGTTTTGTTTAAAGCAATCTGATCCTGATCGATAAATTCCACAATTCCGTCTCTTTCCTGTAATGAAGGCGAAGACTGAGGAAGCACAAACGTGAAATCGGTCGTTTCTGAAACGGCTAATCTTCCGTCAACTTTCGGTAAATCTAAATTTCCTCTCACCTGTAAAGCCGCATCGATAGCTAAAATTCCGTACATCAAAGCATCGTTTGATTTTTCAGAATTCACCACTTTGAAATCTTTTGCATTCACATCAAGATTAAATGCAAAGTCTCTGTAAGTCTGCGTTAAAACCTGACCGTCAATTTTCAGAGAATTTCCGTCTTTATCATTGATTTTAAAGTTATCGAACTCAATTCCCCGGTTGGTAAAATCGATTTTATCGTTGATGTTTCTGAAATCACTTCCGGTCTGTGCAATCATCAAACCGACATTGTTCATCTTCACATCACCTAAAATTCTTGGTGCAGTTGTAGTTCCTGTAATTTTTAAATCTCCCGAAAGATAACCTTCTGTATTTTTGATCGCATTCATGGTGAAACCTTGCAATGTTTTCATCTGTAGCTGATTCATGTCTAAATCTAAATCAAAGCTGCTCGAAGAAGTATTGTAATTTCCTAAGATTTTCACATCATTATTATTTCCCGAAAGTGCAATATCTGCATTCAGAAGATTGGCTGACTGATTATTGACTTTAATATCTAAATTTCCCACAGGATTTCCGAAGACAAATAAATCGGTTACGTCAATGTCGGAAGTGAAGGTCATATTCTTGGTTAAGTCTCTCAGTTGCGCGGTTCCGTTAATCGTTCCTTTGGCTAAAAGTGAATCTTTTTTAATGATTTCGGTTATCGTTTCAATTTTAAAATCTTTCAGAGAAACATTCAACGGACTTGTTGGTGAACTGCTTTCAGACTGTAAAGAAATTTCCGCTCCCGAGTTGGACAATCTGAAATTATCTGCAACAATTCCCTGACTGAAAATTTGGATTTTATTGTTCTCAGCCACTGTCCAATCCATATAATTCAGTTTTAAACCATTCGGATTTAACGAAATTTCCGTAATGTCGTTCATCGATTTTGCATTTCCGGCAATCAGGAACTGTGTTTCATCTTTATCATCTTTCGTCGTAATATTATAATTGATAATATTGTTCGCAACATCGCCATTGATATTGACTTTATTTAAAGCGAAACTTTCACTTTTCAACGCCGCAACACTTAAATCATACTGCAAAGCCTGATTCTGATTGGTGACTTTTAGACTTGTATTTTCCAGAGAGTTGGTTCCATACAAAACCTGCGGAATTTTTGCATCCAGTTCAATAATCTGAGAATCTGCATTGTAATTTCCGGTAATGTTGATGGTTTCAAAACTCTTCAGATCCGGAACAAATTTTCTGATGAGATCATCATCTTTTATACTTGCATTCAGTGTGAAAAACTGCCCTGCATCAATTTTCTGTGTTTTTCCCGGTTTCTGGAACTGATAATATTGATTAACGGTTTGCGATAAAGCTCCAAAAATCTGTGTCAGTTTATATTTACCATTTAATTCAACATCCACAATCTGGGAATTGAATTTTATTAAAGTTGAATCTGCCGTAGAAACTGCATTCAGACTGATTTCCTGGATAGGATAGACTTCCTTAGTATCTGAAATGGCAAAGTCTTTTAAGTTTAAATATCCGTTTAAATTATCCGGATCAAGATTTTTAAAATCTCCGTCGATTCCACCTGCGATAATCATTGGCGAACTGTAGAATCCGAGTTTGTTTAAATCTAATTTATTGATATTTCCGTTGACTTTTACCGTCGGATTATCATTGAAAACTCCCGATGCTGCAATATGTAAATTGGCATTCGGATCTTTTGAATTCAAATCAATATCATAAGCGCCACGATTGATTTTCCCTTTCAAATTCATATTCTGATAGGTGTACCCATTGTAAGTTGCAGATTGTACATCACCACTTAAATTGGCAGTCATGATTTTCGGATCAAACCCTTGTCCTTTCGCATTGATTTGTGCAGTAATGCTTCCTAAATCTTTATTCTGTATGATTTTTCCAATCTGTAAACTCTGCAGATTGGCTTTTACATCAAAAGTTTCTCTGTTCTTTCTTCGGATGTCAGCTTTAGCAATTACGGCAGCGTTTCCTAAAGTGGAAGTCAGACGTAAATTGGTATCAAAAATCTGTGTTGTTCCTTTTGCGGTTCCACGAATGGTTATGAAAGATGGCAGGGTAATATTATTGGGAATCGTATTTTTTGGAACTAAATTGTAAATCGTTTTTGATGCGGTCGAAAGTTCGGCAACATTTAAGTCATAATATAATTGGTCAGGATTCATTGCATTTTTGATTTTCCCTGAAGCTAAAACTCTTAATTTATCCAATCCTGAAACTTTCAGATTCTGAATGGCTAAATCATTCACTGTTCCTCTGACGAAAGCATTTACATTTAAAGTCGCATTCGGATATTTATTGAATGGTACTGTATTTCTTAAAGTCGGAACCAAATTTAAAATGTCAGAAAACCCGATTTTAGAATCGCGGATGTCGGCTGAGATTTTTACGGCTCCCAAATTGGATGATAATTGCTCAATCGAATTATAATTTAAAACCACTTCATCTCTCAAAATTGTTTTCGGAGTCTGCAGATAAAGATTTTTCAGATAAGCTTCTTTTTCAGCATATACAAAATCAGTATTAAATTTTTGTACATTCAAACCTCTCGCTTCCTGAATTTCCGCTGATTTTACACTTCCTGCAAAACCGTTGTTTTCCATTTTGAAATTTCGGACGTCGAGATTTAATTTAGCAAAATTAAGATGATTAAAATCCATTCCGGATCGGGTAGGAGCAATCGCTGTGTTGTTATAAGCAATTTTCACGTCATCCAAAAGAAGTTTTCCCAAAAGAACTTTCATTGCTTTTTCTTTTGCAGAATTTTTGGAAACTTCAGGTTTTTCTTCTTTAGGATTTGCATTTTGTGCTGGAAGGAATAAGTTCGCGTTGATGTTCGCTCCGGTCAGATAAACATTTCCCACATTGTAATCGTTGTTCTCCAAATCGATGCTGTTGACTTTCGTGCTTAATTCTTTGAAAAGAACTTTAGCAAAAGTTTTGGTATTGTCGTCACCATAATCTACATCGAAATTGGTCAGTTTGATTTCGTTCAGACCTAATTTCATAGGCTTTTTCTGATTGAGGGAATCTACCTTTTCTTCAACATTGGCTGCAACTTCCTCGATGAGATCCTGTTTAAGTTTTAATTTTAATCCGTCAAGATTAATGTCGTTGACAGCGTAATTGTTATTCTGAAGATCAAATGTTTTTACTCTGGTATCAAAAGATTTAAAATAAGCTTTAATATCATTTCTGGATTGCTGGTCATTAAAAGTAATGCCAATATCTTTTAATTTTATCTTATCTAAAGAAATGATGAACGGTTTTGACGGTTTTTGCTCCTGCTCTTTATCGGAAGTCGCAAAAGCATCAATAATATAATCAAAATTGAATTTTCCCTGTGGATTTCTCACAACATTTGCACGAACTCCCTCCAAATCAATTGAAGTAAGATCGGCTTTAGAATTAATCAATTGCCACATATCTAAACCGACATCGAATTTTTTTACGGCTAAAAGGGTATCGATATCCTGACCTTTCAAATAAAGATTTTCCATCACCAGACTGTTTGGAAATCCGATATATACTTTGTCAAGACTTACTTTGGTTTTTATTTTTTTTCTCTAAGTAAACGATCAGTTTATCTTTTACATAGTTCTGAACAGCGGGAAGTCTTAAACTTAAAATGAGCAGAATGATCAATACAAGAATAGAGATGATTGTAATAACAATACCTCTGAGAATTTTTCGTTTATTAAATTTCAGTTTCAAAATTTTGGTGATTTAGACAGGTTTACAATACTTTTCGGGTGTTGGCGAACCGTTATTCATCTTTGTGTAATTATTTCCTTGCTGTCTTATATCTTTAAAATTTGAAATTTGATGAGCTTTATCATGATTATTTTTTTTGAAAAAGCCTATAGAAAAGGCTTTACTTGAAATTATTCAGCAATATGTTTGCCAACCAGGGTAAATGATGGAAATTTAATCGGTATGTGGTATATTTTTAAACGACAAAAACCTGCCCAAAGAACAGGTTTTTGTGTTGATGTATGCCTCAGTTGATCTTAAATATTATGGAATATTTAGAGTGAATAGGTTTTCAGATGTTAGTTGAGTTACAACTGCGACATACATCTGATGGAGATTCAATTCATAGTTAAATATATTTAGATGAGTTATTTTATTTCTACCATTTTGCGATTTCACCCTGTGGAACGGCACCACCCTGTTTTTCGGTAATCGGAGATTTTTCCTGATTAATGTGATAAATATAGGATGCGATTTTTTCAGCATCTCTTCCCGTGATTGTTCCTTCTTTGATGAATGGTCGCATTGTCGGATTGTTCGGCGAACCGTTTTCAAGCATCCAGAAAACATTTTTAAACAAACTTTTTTCTTTAATGTTGATCCAGTGCGTATCGGTAAGGTTTGGACCGATCCCACCTTTTCCACCGTCTCCGTGACAGGTTACACAATTGGTTTTAAACAATTGTTCGCCTTCTGAAATGTAATCTGAACTGTATTTTGCAGTTTCTAAATTAATTTGCGGAGCATTTTTTTCGTATTCCTCGATGGAAGCCAACTGAATTTTAGATTCTTTGTCATATTCTACTTCGGGGTGAGCGTAATCTGTAAAAGCGAAGGCAATCATATAAACGGCACAGAAAATAATTCCGAAATAGAAAAGTCCGATCCACCATTTTGGTAAAGAGTTGTCGAGCTCGGTGATTCCGTCGAAACCGTGGTCGATCAGAATGTCTTTTTCTTCAGACTGAGACTGTTTTTTGAAAGCAGAATTCCAAAGCTTCTGGAAATAGGGAGTTGCTTTATCCGAAATATATTCCTGTTTTTCTTCATCGGTCAGTCTGCTGAATCTTTCGTTTTCTACCAAATCACCGATAGAATTCATGATGAGCAGTAAAATAGTAATGATAATTAGCAATGCCCAGAAAAATGGTGTAGAAAAATAGTAGGAATCCTGTGCGAACATTTCGAACGCCATTACCGTAACGCCTATTGTTATGGCAATATATATAGATATAGGAGTTCTTGTTTTCATTTTGATTGATATTTAAAGTTAATCTACACTTGCAGTTTTGATTTCTGTCGTTTTGATGTCGGTGCCCAATCTTTGCAGATAGGCAATCATGGCGATAATTTCTCTTTGCTCAATCGGAACGAAATTGTTTCCTTTGGCTATTTTCTCTTTATCCATCTGATCTTTTACATCGGTGGCTTCAGCATAAATTCTTTTTACAATTGCTCGAGACTGATTATCTGCCCATTTGTTTGCTGAATCGATTTGTGCTTTTGTATAAGGAACGTCAAACGTATTTTTCATCAAAGACATTTTATCTGCCATTCTTGATCGGTCGAGCTTATTGGTAATTAACCAAGGGAAACGTGGCATAATCGAACCTGCAGAAGTAATTCTTGGGTTGTACATGTGTTTGAAGTGCCATGAATCGGGATTTCTTCCGCCTTCTCTGTGCAAATCAGGACCTGTTCTTTTAGAGCCCCAAAGAAATGGTCTGTCGTAAATAAATTCTCCGGCTTTTGAATATTGTCCGTTTTTGCCGTCAAATCGGTTAACTTCATCACGGAAAGGCCTTATCATTTGAGAGTGACACGAGTTGCAGCCTTCTCTTATATAGAGATCTCTACCTTCTAATTCTAATGGTGAATAAGGTTTCACTGCAGATATAATTGGCAAATTGCTTTTCACGGTTAGTGTTGGAACAATTTCTACCAATCCACCGATTGCAATGGCTACAAAAGCTAATATTGATAATAGATGAGGAGTTCTTTCCAGCCAAAGATGTACCCCTTCGCCTTCTTTTCTTGCGCTTCCAACATTGGCTAAAGCTGGTGCTTCTGCAGGAACTTCTTTCTGGAATTTTCCTGATTTAATGGTTTTGTAAACATTTACCACCATTAAAATTGCTCCACCCAGATAAAA
>Ga0256899_1000742_pt1 | contig 10799 bp, 4 predicted proteins | sample MC6MC0687MT_FD_190202 | JGI IMG/M metagenome (GOLD analysis project Ga0256899, IMG submission 190202) | Metatranscriptome of enriched soil aggregate microbial communities from Iowa State University, Ames, United States - MC6-MC0687-MT... | ecosystem: Environmental > Terrestrial > Soil >...
AATAAATTTAATATAAATTATTTTTTAATTGCTTTAATAGTTTGCTTAGAACCATCTTTCATATTCAGAACCACTAAATACATTCCTGAATTTAATCCTCTTAAATGAAGTGTAGATTCCGGTTTATCAAAAGATTTCACTAATCTACCTGCAATATCCATTACAGAAATAGATTTCACATTACTAACATCTGAAATATTCAATACATCAACGAATGGATTTGGATAAACTTTGATATCATTTTTAGCCTTAACACTTTCTGATGTTGATAAACTTGCATCATAAGCAGAAATCTGGAAAGCTCCATCTGTAGCTGTTGAGTATTTCCATACACTTACATACAATGTAGCTCCTGGAGTTTGGCCAGTTAGAGAAAGCTTAGAGAAAGCATCAGTTCCACTATCATCATCACAACCAATTGATGTTGTAGAAGAACAGCCACTAAACACAGAAAGTACAGTATCAGTTAATGGAGAACCGGTAACAGCAGCCGTTTCAATAGTCAAACTTCCTGATGCAGGCACCACAACAGTATACCACACGTTTCCACCCACGTTAGTTGGTGTGAATAAACAACTAGCCGTTAAAGCAGGTGTGTTTGTAGAACCAGCAGTTGTTCCTGTTAAAGGATTTTGAGCAAAGTTTAATCCTGGAGTTAAGGCAATTGCTGAAGAACAAGCATCATTAGCTGGAGGTGTAGCGAGTGTAGTAAACGAACCCGTAGCCCAAGTGCTCACTGAACTTGAAGAACATACCGATCTTACCCAATAATAATAAGTAGTAAGCGGAGCAAGCAGAGTTAAGGGCTGTGAAGTAGCTGTAATCACAGTTCCTGAATTAGGAGTTGAGTTAGTTGTAGAATAATAATACTCATATCCATTTGCTGGAGCCGGTGTAGGAGCTGTCCAAGAAATCGTAGCAGAGTTACTTGTTACGGCAGAAGATGTTACTGTAGCAGGAACCAAACATGACGGAACTGCTGTCACTTCAAATGTAAAGTCGATATATTCACCTCTTGCAAATGCTTCACAAGGATTAGATGGGGCACTATTGTTGTAATTTGTAACCACTCTCATCCTATAATTTCCTAGTGCAGTTCCTGCGGGAACTGTAATCGTTGCACCAGAGGTACTTGTAACATAAGAAGTCGTAGCATATACACTTTCTGATGCTTCGAAAGTTAAGTTATTATTCCAATCAACCCAAACCGCAAAACCAACAGTTGGACCACCTGCGGTTAATGAAATAGGAGTTACACTTCCTGCATAGTTTGATATCTTATTGGTAGCCGTTAAATTCTGATAACCTCCTGCTCCTCCAGTTGTAGAAGAATATGCCATATTGGTAGCAGCTCCCGTAGAAGTAAAATCTGAAATCCAAGAATCCTGATTTGTAGTAGATGGCAAACAATAACCTGTATACACATTTACAGGTCCTATCCAAATACTTTTATCCGTAGTAGAACAAGATGATCTTACCCAGACATAATACGCTGTATTAGCAGATAAACCAGGAATATTAGCAGAGGCTGTAGCTGAAGACACAGAGTTGGTAGCATTCAAAACTGTGGAAGCTGTAGGTGCAGTATTTGTAGTGCTATAATAAACCTGATAGCCATTTGCGGGAGCTGTAGCCGGAGCTGTCCACGAAACAGAAGCGGAGTTTGCCGTAAATGAAGATAAAACTACAGAACCCGGACTTGGGCAAGATGGTGCAGCACCTTGAGTTATATTAATATCATCAAAATAGACATAGTTATCTGATGTATCGAGCCCTGATTTTGCTTCAAACCTAATAAACACATTTCCAGAAGCCGGTAGACCAGTAATAGTAGCTGTTTTAGTAGCACAAGATGCAGATACGACATGGTTTGTATTATCTATCGTATAAGCCGTTGTCCACGGCCCTGTTGCCGAAGTTGCCCAATCTAATTTTATGACTCCTAAATCAGCTAGCGAAGCACCTGTACCATTACTAGAATATTCGGTAACTTTATAAGCAAAACTAACATTTAAATCCCCGCCATTTGTTCCTGTTAACGCAGGAGATACCAAGTAAGAAGAGGCATTGTAATAATTATTTGCCCTCATGGTTGCTGTTCCACTACATGGTGTAGTTGTTGACCTACTGAATGAGCCCGAACCGCTAGAAGTCCAAGATCCGTCCCCCGTAGGCTCCCATCCGTATGTATAAGAAATTTGTGCTGATGACATTATTCCCAATAACATCATACATGTGAATAAAATTTTTCCCATAAATATCTATTTTATTAATTAACTACTAAATTAAAACTTTTTAACAAACAATAAATAATAATTTATTAAATCTATTTTAATCAAAATAACAAAAGTATAAATCTATTTAATTTTCACAAATCAATAAATCACATAAGAAATAGTACAATTATTTTTAAATAATTCACATTCATAATTTAAAAATACAATTAACAAAATAATTATATATTGTTGCTTTTAACTCTCTCGCATTAATAAATTTCAACCAAACAAAAAAAATAGCGGCTATTGAAGCCGCTATATAAATATTAATAATTAAAGTTTTTATTTTTTAATTGCTTTAATTGTTTGCTTAGAACCATCTTTCATATTCAGAACAACCAAATACATTCCTGAATTTAATCCTCCTAAATGAAGTGTAGATTCTGGTTTATCAAAAGTTTTAACCAATTTACCAGAGATATCTACTACTGAGATAGATTTCACATTGCTTACGTCTGAAATATTCAATACATCAGCAAATGGATTTGGATAAGCTTTCAATTTGTTGTCTTTAGCCTTAGTTTCACCTGTTGCTAGAACAATTGAAGAATCATAAGCAGAAACTTGGAATTGCCCCTGTAAATTACTCGCATTATTTGTATATCTCCACACGCTTACATATAAAGTTGCTCCAGGTGTTTGACCAGTAAGAGAAATTTTTGAAAAATTACCATCCCCAGTATCATCATCACAAGCAACATTAGTAAATGTTCCACCACAGATTCCACTATGAACCGAAAGCACAGTGTCCGTAAGTGGAGAACCAACTACTGATCTCGTCTCTACAGTTACACTACCACTAGGAGGTACTACTATAGAATACCAAACATTATCACCTCTATTTGTTTGGCAAGTTGTTGTACCATCAGTTGAAGCACTTACATTAGTAGATGTAATTGCTCCAGAAGCAAAATCATTACCTAATACCAATGATACTGCACCTGTACACGTATCATTTGCTGGCGGTGGCGGTGGCGTCCCAATACAAATATTAAAATTATTAGCATAAACTGTTGCACCATTAGTATTAGAATTATAAACTCTAACATAATACACCTGACCTGGCGTTAATCCTATAAGAGATACATTAGTACCTGTATCACATTTGATACTAGTTAAAGTACCACAAGCACCACTAAATACTTGAGTATATAAACTTGTGGAAGTAGAAGTACCAGAAGCAACAACATTTGAAAGCATCACTGTATGAGCAGTACCAGTTGCTGTAAATGAATACCAAACATCATCATCTGCCACACCCGTACATGGAGCGACAGCTATATTAGAGTTAGTAGCAGATAAAGTTGTTCCTGCTACTGGTGCAACACAATTTAAATCTGGACTTACAGCCAAAGATACAGCACCTGAACATTCATCATTTACAGGAGCTGCAGGAAGCGTCCCAATACACATATCAAATGTATTTGCGTATAAAGATGCCCCTGAATTAGAATTACTATTATAAACTCTTACATAATATGTTTCACCAACTGTCAAACCTGTTAAAAGAGTAAAGTTTGTATTTGAAGTAACACATTTTATACTTGTTAAAGTTCCACAAGCTCCACTAAATACTTGCGAATATAGAGATGTAGACGAAGCAGTACCCACAGAAACCACATTCTTCAATTGATATGTTTGAGTTGTTGAAGTTGCTATAAATTTATACCATACATCATCATCAGGAGTTCCAGTACAAGCTCCGACAGCTACACCTGAACTAGTTCCACCAGAAGTTGTTCCAGAAGTTACAGTACCACAATTAGTATCAGGATTCACTGTTACTGTTACTGCGTTTGCACAATCATCATTAGCAGGAGGTGCAGGAGGTGTACTTATACAAATATTAAAGCTTGCATTAGCTGTAACCGTAGACGAATAGGTATAAACTCTTACATAATAAGTATTTCCAGGGGTAAGCCCTGTAATTATATTTATATCGTCATCAGAACATAAAACACTTGTTAAAGTTCCGCAAGCTCCTGATAAAACCTGAAAATACATATCTGTAGTCCCAGTTGTAGTTCCTGTAGAAACAACATTTGATAAAGTTACGAAATGGCTTGAAGAAGTTGCAACAAACTTATACCAAACATCATCATTTGGAGCACCTGAACATGGCGTTGCAGCCATAGACATGGATGAACCTAATGTATTTCCGGGTGTAGTTGCTGTACATGTCAATGAAGGATTCACTGATAACGTTATAGCCCCTGCACAATCATCATTAGAAGGCGAAGCAACAGTAGTAGTAGTAAAGCTTCTTTCTGTACATCCAGATGAAACTACTCCTCCATTATATGAAACAATCGTATAGTAATACTGCGTTGATGGATTCAACTGTTGGGCAGTAGTAAGAGTATATGTAGCCACATTACCCAAATCAAAATTAGCAAGAACATTACTAGCTCCAGCAGAAGTACCTATATTTAATCTATAACCCAATGCTCCGCTTACCAAAGACCATGTAAATGTGGTTCTTACAGGAAGACCTGTTTGAGCAGTAGAAGGAGCACTTACAGAAGGACAACCTAATGTAGCAGCTGTAGTGAAACTTCTTTCAGCACAAGCATTAGAAACACCAGCAGAATTAGAAGCATATATTGTATAATAATACTGTGTACTAAAATTGAGAGAGGTTGTAAAAGCATAAGAAGTACTTACGCCAACATCCTGCATATTTAAAATATTAGTACCACCAGGAGTTGTACCTACACTCACCTTATAAGATGTAGCATAATTGACCGCCCCCCAAGTAATGGTCGGCAAAACAGAAACATCAGTTGCCGCAGCAGCCGGCGCAGAAACTACTGGACAAGTTGGTGCAGTTGCTGCAGTAAGACCAAGTAGACTCGTAACAGATTTCACAGTAGACCTTGTACCAGCTGCAGGAGAAAAGGGATCAGGATTCACTGTATCACTTCTATAATGCAGACCTGAGTTGGTTGGTCCTGTATAAGTATAGAATCTATTTGATGTAGCCGTATAATCAGCTGTATTTTCATCAATCGCTATTAAAAGATTATCTGTATTATTATAAGCAAAAGGTGAACTGAAATTTACAGTCACCTCACCACCTACAATGCTTACAGCACCAGAAAAAACCTGAGTCAATGCAGATGCAGCTACCCAATCAGTTGTACTAGAAAAACTGGTTTTAGTTGTGTGACCTACATAAACTACCCAATCAACCGATTTGGTAATATCTGCATTATTCGGTAGATAAAACTTTATACCAGTAATATTACCCGCAGCAGTAGCATTTATTTCGCTTTTAGTAAAAATCTGCTGGGTGTAATTATACCCGTAATTCACATCTACAGGGGCATACCCCCCCTGTGTCGTTCCACTACCCAAGGTTACCTGAGCATTCACAAAAGTGGCTATCAAAAATAATAGGCACGTTAGTAGAAGTTTTTTCATATTCAGTTAAATTAAAATTAGGAGGCTAAATTAATAAATATTAACATTACAAATCAAAAAAAATGTTAATATTTTAAAAATATTCCAACAATACAACTATATCACTGAAATATCATTAAATAAACATTTAATTACAATCATTTCGTAAAAATTAAAATCACTCCTAAACCACTAATTACTAACCTATTAAACTAATAGAGTAATCAATTTATTTAACAATAATTATTTTAAAATTTCATTAACTATAAAACATAAAAAAAGTCGCAATCTGATTTTGATTGCGACTTTTTATTAATTTATTAATAAATATTAGTTCAAATAAAATTCATATTTATTAAGAAGTTGTATATTTTTAATTAAATCTCCATTAAGGTTTACCGAATGTTTCATCGATTGAACTTCAATATGAGAATCATCCTCAATATTTTTAATGTAAAATTTAAACTTTTGAGTACCTTGGTTTTCATTCAAAACACTTCTAAAAAAACTCAAATCTTCAGGTCTGAAATCCATCACATCCATTACCAACGAAATACTTTTTGCAAATTTTTCAAAAGCTTCCTGTAATTCAATCACTTCATTTACATTAACGAATACTCTTCCATCTTTTACCTGGGCAAATTTTATTTTTAAAATCACAAAACGTTGAACTTCCAGTTTCTCCTTCAATTTCATATAATCACGGTCTCCTAACCTGAAAGAATATGATCCAGAATAATCTTCCAATGTTACAAAAGCCACTTTTTCACCACTTCTAAAGCCATCTTTCACAACATATTCTGTAATCAAACCGGCAACAGTATATTCTTTTCCGCCACCACCGTTTTCTCTTTCTTTCTGTAGTGTTTTCCAGTCTTTTTTCTTTTCTTCAAACAGTTCTTCCTGCTTATTTGCAAAAGCCTGTTCTTTGTAAGCATCAACCTCATCGAGATTTAAAAATCCGAAAACACCCTTTGGTTCAGCTTTTTTGATTACTTCTTCTATAATCTCTTCTTCACCCGTTGATAATTCATCAGATACAATTTCAATTAAATCTGCAACTTCATCCACAGAATCTTTTTCAAGAATTGGAACTTCTTCAGTTACCACTTTCGCTTCTTCCTCTTTTTCCAAAACAGATTTTTTAGAAAGACTTCCCTGCATAAACTGATACTGAAATTTAAACTCATCCAGCGGATGCGCCGAAAGATAGAAACCAATCGTTTCTTTTTCTTTATTCAACTTATGCATATTTGGCCACTCCGGACAAGGCGCTAATTTGGGTTGTTCAATCTGAACTTCATCAGCAAAATCAGCAAAAAGTGAATGTTCCATCTCATTTTTACTTTCCTGAAAACTTTGTCCGTATCTTATTAAACGTTCCAAATTAGTTTTTCCCGACATATCAATATCAAAATACTGACCTCTATGGAAAGAACCCAATTCATCGAACGCCCCTGCAACAACCAAACTTTCCGCCACTCTTTTATTCATCTGAGAAGGTAAAATTCTTTCGAAAAAATCATAAACATTTTTAAACCTTCCGTTAGCTCTTTCTCTGGTAATCCCTTCACTTGGGCCTTCCCCGATTCCTTTGATCGCACCCAAACCAAAACGAATCTGACCTTTTTCGTTTACCGAAAATTTATATTGTGATTCATTTACATCAGGCCCCAAAACATCAACACCCATACTTTTACAATCTTCCATAAACATGGTAATCGATTCGGTATTGTTAATGTTGTTACTCATTACACTTGCCATATATTCTGCAGGATAATTTGCTTTCAAATATGCAGTCTGATAAGCAATTAAAGCATAACAAGTAGAGTGAGACTTGTTGAAAGCATATTCTGCAAAAGCTTTCCAGTCATTCCAAATTTTTTCTAATCTTTCTTCATTCAAATTGTTTTTCCTTCCTCCTTCAATGAATTTTGGATACATCTTGTTTAGAACCTCAATCTGCTTTTTACCCATCGCCTTTCTCAAAGTATCGGCTTCACCTTTTGTAAAATTGGCTAATTTTTGAGATAAAAGCATTACCTGCTCCTGATAAACAGTAATTCCGTAGGTTTCTTTTAAATATTCTTCAGTTTCATCCAAGTCATAGACTACTTCTTCTATTCCGTGTTTTCTGTTAATAAAACTCGGAATGTATTTAATCGGACCCGGTCTGTAAAGAGCATTCATGGCAATCAAATCCGCAAAAACTGTCGGTTTCAGCTCACGCATATATTTTTGCATTCCTGGACTTTCATACTGGAAAATCCCAACCGTTCTTCCTTCCTTAAATAACTGATAGGTTTTAGCATCATCCAAAGGAATCAAATCCGGATCAATATCAACTCCATGTCTGGCTTTAACAATTTTTAAAGCATCTTTAATAATCGTCAAAGTTCGGAGACCCAAAAAGTCCATCTTCAGAAGTCCTGCACTTTCCGCAACAGAGTTATCAAACTGAGAAACCAAAATATCGGCATCTTTCGCAGCAATCGTTACCGGAACCAGATTACTTACATCTTCCGGTGTAATGATGACTCCACAAGCGTGAATTCCGGTATTTCTGATGCAGCCTTCCATCTTTTTTTGCGCTTGCCAAAACATCATGACGCGCATCACCGGGAGTATTAAGAACATACTTCATCTCATCGACAAGCATTTGTTCTTCAGGCTTTAGTTTATCGTATTTCGATAAAGCTTTTGCAATGTTCATCCCCGGACTTGGAGGAATTAATTTGGCAATATTATTAGTATCAGGAATCGGTAGATCTAAAACTCTTCCCGCATCTTTAATTGCAGATTTCCCACCCAAAACCGAGTAAGTAATAATCTGTGCTACCTGATTTTTACCATATTTTTCTACAACCCATTTTATAATCTTATCACGACCTTCATCATCAAAGTCGATATCAATATCGGGCATCGAAATCCTTTCCGGATTCAAAAATCTCTCGAATAGCAAATCATATTTTATCGGGTCTACGTTAGTAATTCCTGTACAGTAAGCAACGGCTGAACCAGCTGCAGAACCACGACCGGGACCAACCCAAACTCCCATTTTTCGGGCTTCATTACAAAAATCCTGTACAATCAAAAAGTAACCGGGATAACCTGTATTGGCAACTACTTCAAGTTCAAAATCAAGACGTTCTTTAATTTCAGGAGTAATTCCTGTATCGGCATATCTTTTTTTTGCGCCTTCATAAGTTAAATGCGTCAAATAAGCCATTTCTCCTCGTTTTCCCCCATCAACATCATCTTCAGAATGAATAAATTCATCCGGAATATCAAATTTCGGAAGAAGTACGTCTCTTTTTAAAGTATAAGGACTGAATTTTGCCGTAAATTCTTCATACGCATCAAATGCATCGGGATAATTGAGAAAAGCTTCTTTTATTTCATGAGAATTTTTAATATAATATTCTCCGGTCGCCAAACCTCTTCTTTTTCCAAAGCCTTTTCCAACAGGAGTTGTCAACTTTTCGCCATCTTTAATGCAGCTTACAATATCCTGAATATTAGAATCATCTTTATTGGTATAATAAGTTTGATTCTGGGCTAATATTTTAACATTATATTTATCTGCAAAATGCAATAAAACATCATTCAAATGCTCTTCTTCAGGCAGTTTATGATTTTGAATCTGAACATAAAAATCATCTTCAAATGTATCTTTCCACCATCTAAAAAGCTCCTCCCCTTTTTGCTCACCCGTATTTAGGATCGCATCAGGAATATCTCCATGAATTCCTGAAGTTAAAGCAATCAGCCCTTCTTTATATTCAGCAATTAATTCTCTGCTAATTCTTGGAACTCCGAAATAAAATCCTTTAAGAAAACCAATACTCGAAAGCTTTGCTAAATTTTTATATCCATTAAAATCTTTCGCCAACAAAACCACTTGCGTTCTTCTGTCGGGATCGTCTTTGGTAAATTGTTTCTGCTCGTAACGGTCTGAAATATAAAATTCACAACCTACAACAGGAATCAAAGACTCAGAAACAGGCTCTTCTTCATTGAATTCCGTTCCATTTTCTTCAGCTTCCTGTTTTTTTGCTAAAAATTCTTTATGTTTTTTTGAACGGTCAGAATTGGTAGATTCAACTGCTGAAACAAATTTGAAAGCTCCCATCATATTCCCCAAATCGACCATTCCGACTGCTGGAAAATTTTCTTCTGAAGCTTTCTTTATTAAATCATTAATCCCTGAAGTTGCCGTTAATGTTGAAAAAACACTTTTATTATCGAAGTTGAAATATCTTCCTAAATCAATATCATCAATACTTCCTACATCAGACTGTTTTTTCTTATTATTAAAATCCGCAACCTGCCTTCTGATAATTATTCCAAAAGGTTTTATTGGATTTGGATGCAAAGTTTTGAAATAAGCCAATTGGTCTTCCGAAGTTTTCAAAACCTCAGCAGGAATAATCCCGATACGCATCATTTCGAAGAAAACCTGAGCTGTAGCATTTACATCGGCCGCTGCGTTGTGTGCTTCATCAAATTTATGGCCGTATAATTTTTCATATAATTCTTCCAATTTTGGAGATTTATACTTTCCACCTCTTCCACCACCTAGCTGACAATAATTTGTCCCCAGAATCATAGTATCGGCCTTGGGTTTTTCCTGAAGATTATCCTGAATATTTTTTCTGAAAAATTCGGCACCGACAATATTGTAATCAAACTCAACATTGTGTCCGGAAACTACTCTTACGCGCTCCAAAACTTTAGAAAACTCTTCTAAAATCTCTTGCAGATCACGACCTTCTTCATTGGCAATTTTAGTAGTAATACCATGAATCCTTGCAGCATTAAAGGGAATATCATACCCTTCCGGTTTTATTATATAATCTTGATTTTCAAGCAAATTACCTTCATCATCATGTAATTGCCAAGCAATCTGCACCATTCTTGGCCAGTTGTCTGAATCTGATAGTGGAGCATTGAAATTTTTTGGTAAACCTGTGGTTTCTGTGTCAAAAACTAAATACATGTATTTTTTCTAGCTTTTATTAAAAAAAAGAGAATGTAAAGTTACTTCAATTTTTATAATTTTTTCTGATAACTTTATAAAAACAACTCCCTTTTTTAACATCATAAGAAGTATATCAAAAA
>Ga0256899_1000762_pt1 | contig 10608 bp, 9 predicted proteins | sample MC6MC0687MT_FD_190202 | JGI IMG/M metagenome (GOLD analysis project Ga0256899, IMG submission 190202) | Metatranscriptome of enriched soil aggregate microbial communities from Iowa State University, Ames, United States - MC6-MC0687-MT... | ecosystem: Environmental > Terrestrial > Soil >...
CATCGGTAACGCATTGACCGAGCTGTCAGAACGCATGACGCGCGGCGTCTTGCAAGCCAATGGCACGACGGCGCCGGAACCCATGATGGACGCCACGCACGTCGCTAACGCCGTACGTCACATGGCCGCCCTGCCGCTGGACGCCAACGTGTTGACCATGACCATCATGGCAAGCGCCATGCCCTTCACCGGGCGCGGCTAGCGCATCACACAAGCACTGCAAACACAGAGTTGACTGAAGTTGACCATCACCCCGAAGGAGACAACCATGCAGATCACTACGCTCGCCAGAAACCTGGCCTTGTCCTTGACCGCGCTGGCGCTGACGCCCGCACTCGCCAGCGCGCAGAGCTACCCCACGCGCCCCATCAGCATCATCGTCCCCGCGCCGCCGGGCGGGGGCATCGACATCATCGCGCGCGTGGTCGGCGAAAAACTGTCGCAGTCGCTGGGCCAGCCGGTCATCGTCGACAACCGGCCTGGCGCCTCCAACAACCTGGGCACCGCGCTGCTGGCCAACGCCAAGCCCGACGGCTACACCATCGGTATCGTGGGCGGCAGCCACAACATCAATAAGTACCTGTTCAAAAACCTGGGCTGGGACCCGCAAAAGAGTTTTGAACCCATCGTCTACACCCACGAAATTCCGCTGGTGTTTGCGGTGTACCCGAAGGTGCCAGCCAAGACCTTGCCCGAACTCGTCAGCTGGATGAAGGCGAACCCCGACGAAGCCAAGGTTGCGACCTCGGGCCGTGGCAGCGCGCAGGAGATGGCCGCCGAAATGTTCCGCATGGTCAGCGGCGCACCGATGCTGATGATTCCCTATAAGGGTTCATCCGCCGCGCACCCGGATTTGCTGGCGGGCCGCACCGTGCTGTACATCGACACGCTGAGCGCCATGCAGGAACAGGTCAAGGCCGGCAACGTCCGCGCCGTGGCGATCTCCACCGCCAAGCGCGCCCAGGCGCTGCCGGATGTGCCGACCGCGCAAGAACAAGGGCTGGCCGGCTACGACGCCAACACCAATGGCGGCTTCCTGGCGCCTGCCGGCACGCCGAAGGACATCATCAACAAGCTCAATACCGAAATCAACGCGGCGCTGAAGCAGCCCGCCGTGCGCGCAAAACTGGAAGCCGCTGGGATCGAGGTCCAAGGCGGCACGCCGCAGCAATACGCGGCGGTGATTCAGTCTGACCTGACCAAGTGGGGCAAGGTCGTGAAGGAAGCGGGTATTCAACCCGAGTAACCCGATTGCGTATCCGTTTCCTGGCGGCCACGGCCGTCAGGGCCCCCTTTCTACAACAGGCCTCCCGGCAGTCAAAAAAAGTGTGGTGAGAAAGAGAAAGGGTAGAAAGTCAGAACATTGTTATGTATCCTGATTTTCGCGAACACCGCCGACGGCTCGTCTGAATCTTGGTGTCGCAAGCGTTGATTCAATCCCAGCATGACTCGCAATTCGTGGTAACCCTAGATCACTGATCGGCATTCCGTTTGAAGTCGGAAGTTTGGAGGGCACGTGAAGCAGCAGTTGCAGGTTGATTGGCCGCAGACCTGGCGTTGCCTGGCGCGCCGGCAAAACATTTCCTCTCTTTCCTCGCCGGGCCTTCTTGGCCCCGCCGCTGCGCATCTTCCGCGCACATCGCGCACCCCGTCACAGCACTGAATGACCATCTATCGCGCGAGCGCCACGCGGCCCCGCGCCATCATCCAGCAGTCCCGAATCGAACCGCATTGAAGCTATTGATAGACCCAGGGAGTTACACAGCCTGCGAAGGCAAGGAGGGGTGTCATGAAAGCAAGGCGATGGTTGGGAGCGGCGTTAATCGCCGTCGGCGGGCTTGCCGCAATGGGCAGCGCCTTGGCGCAAACCAAAGAGGCGGCGTCCGGCACGCAGGGACAGGCGTCTGGCAAGAAGCCGAATATCCTCGTTATTTTCGGCGATGACATCGGGCAGGCGAACATCAGCGCCTATACCCGGGGTGTGGTGGGATACCGCACCCCGAACATTGATCGCATCGCCAACGAAGGCGCGATCTTCACCGACTACTATGCCGAGAACAGTTGCACCGCCGGGCGGTCATCGTTCATTACCGGCCAATCCCCGCGCCGCACCGGCCTGTCAAAGGTGGGCATCCCGGGCGCGCCGGTCGGCCTGCAAGACCGCGACATCACCATCGCTCAAGCGCTCAAGGGCCAGGGCTACAACACCGCGCAGTTCGGCAAGAACCACCTGGGCGATCGCGACGAATACCTGCCCACCAAACACGGCTTTGACGTCTTCTTTGGCAACCTCTATCACTTGAACGCCGAAGAAGAACCCGAACGCCCCTACTTCCCGAAAGACGCTACCGACCCGCTCATCAAGTCCTACATGCCGCGTGGTGTGATCAAGGCGTCGGCCGACGGCAAGATCGAAGACACCGGCGCCTTGACTGCCAAGCGCATGGAAACCATCGACGACGAAACCGTGGGCGCGGCGCTGGATTATCTGGACAAGCACGGCAAGGACGACAAGCCCTTCTTTGTGTGGATGAACACTACGCGGATGCACTTGTTCACGCACATCCGGCCTGAGCACAAGGGCAAGAGCGGCATGCCCGGCAATGATTACGCCGATGGCATGTGGGAGCATGACCAGGACGTGGGCAAGCTGCTGAAAAAGCTCGACGATCTGGGCATCGCCAACGACACCATCGTGATCTACACGACGGACAACGGCCCCAACCAGTTCTCGTGGCCGGACGCCGCCTCCACCCCGTTCCGCAGTGAGAAAGACACGAACTGGGAAGGCGCGTTCCGGGTGCCGGCCATGATCCGTTGGCCGGGCCACATCCCGCCGGGATCGGTCAAGAACGATATCGTGTCGGGCTTGGACTGGTTCCCCACGCTGCTGGCCGCGACGGGCGACGACGGCGTGAAGGAACGCCTGCTCAAGGGCTGGAAACCCAATGGCGCCGCGCGCGACTACAAGGTCCACCTGGACGGCTACAACCAGATGGACTATCTGACGGGCAAGAGCGACAAGGGCGCACGCAACGACTTCTATTACTTCAACGACGACGGCCTGCTCGTGGCGATGCGTTCTGATAACTGGAAGATCGTATTCTGCGAACAGAAATCACCAGGGGGGTTCGCGGTCTGGAAAGAGCCCTTCGTGTGCTTGCGCGTACCCAAAGTGTTCAACCTGCGCATGGACCCCTACGAGCGAGCAGACATCGTTTCCGATCAGTACAACGACTGGCTGACGAAGAACGTGTATCTGGGCTTCGTGGGAACAGCCAAGGCATCGGAGTTCCTGGAGACCTTCGTCGAATGGCCGCCCAGCCAGAATCCGCCCAGCTTCAGTACCGACCAGGTACAGCGCGAAGTGGACAAGAAGATCGACCAGTACTTCGAGGAGCAGAAAAAGCAAGGCAAGGGACCCAAGTAAGCCAGGGCTGCTGGTGAATAGCGCGCCGCGCAAGGGAGCTTCCCGCGCGCGGCGCCTGTGCGTTTCAGCCTGTGCGTTTCAGTTTCGGACAAGGACAACCGGTGGACCAGAACGCTGAAACCAAAGGGCGCGCGCATCGGGCCTCTGCATGGCTGATCGCCGCCCTCGCCTGCGCGGCCGCGCCCGCCGCCCTGGCCCAACCGACCCTGCGCTTGAGCAAAGACGACTTACAGAAGCGCGCCAATGGCGTGCTGGCGCTGATGTCGTTCTCTATCGTGCCCGACATCACGACCAGTTCTCTATCCATCGGCAGCGGCGGCGGCACGACGTCGGGCTCAACAGAATTTTTCATGACGCAGCTGGGTGGCGGCGACACGATTTCGAAATCGGTCCCCATCTACCTGGAAGGCGTGCTGGCCGGCAGCCGCTACGACCCCACCTTCATCGCCACGCAAGGCGCCGAGACGCGCACGATCCCCACCAAATGGAACAGCGTGTCGGCAACCGGCGGCATCGGCTGGGATTTCAAGCTGACCGACGAACTGAAGCTGCGCCCTATCTTCAACTTTGCGCTGGGCAACGTCACCAGCGACCTGCGCGCCGCAAGCTGGTACGTCGGCCAAAAAAACCGGCCAGGACGTCACGTTCCTGGACAGGGGGTCGCTCAACGCCTATGGGCTGGGCGGCTCGATCATGCTGGACTACGAACACTACCGGCCCGGCTACGAAGTGGATGTGGAATTGCGCTATTCCGACATCCGGCTAAAAAGCTTCGACAGCTCGGCCGCGGTGCAAGGCAACGCGGTGGCCCAATCCGCAAACCTGTGGGCGCGGTACCGGGCGCCCACCGGAATTGTGATGCTGCAACGCCCGCTGCGCTATGTGCTGGAACTGACCCATTCCGAATTTCTGGGCGACCAGCGCGGCGTGCTGGGATTCGACCGCCTGACATCCGTTGGCGCCGGCCTGGAGCTGGATTCCAGTGCCTACGACATGATCATCACCCGCACCCGATTGGTGGGCAGGTATGTGTTCGGCACGAACGTGTCGGGGTTTTCGGTGGGGCTGGCGGTGAGTTTTTGAGCGTGCACGCGAACCATAGCGCGGGCTTCTGCCGCAGTGGATGGAAAGTTTCAGCTCTGGACAAGGAATGTCCAGAGCGCCATTCAGACTTCAATTTTCCAAGTCTGAATGGAGTCTTTTGTGTCGCACACGTCCACCAACCATCCCTCGATTCAACGCACTAACAAGGCCTCCGTGCAACTCGAGGGGTGGGGTATGCCGGCTGACGAGGTCATCGCCCTGGCGGCAACGCTTAACCGTCAAGTGCCCGCGCTCGATTGGTTTGCAGAAGCGCGCGCTGACCGCGAGGCGCTGACCTTACACCTGGTTGATATCGCTGCGTTGGCCGGCGAATCGGGACATGCAGTGTGGAATACGTTTGGCCCTGTCGAAGCCATGCGCCGGGCGCGCGAGGCAGGCCAACCGGCGCTAGCCGTCTGCCGCGGAAAATTCAGCGAGTTGCCAGTGGATCGCTTGGGAGTATGGGTGGCGGCGAACACCTTTGCATGGGAAACCAAAACGCAGGCGGTGATTCGAGCGCTAGCGGCCATGGCATGGCAACCGCAACGGGGTTACCAGGATTTGCCAGGATGGCAGGCCGTCCAACCCTTGACGCAGCGCAATCTGCTGGCCATTACGGCATCCGACAACGATAAAGTTGATTTTCCTGCGTTGATGAGACAGGTATCCGAAGCGTCGTTCATGCATCCCGCGGCCTTGTCGGTGGCCGGCGTTCCCACCGCAACGTTTAAACGCACGCTGGTGGAAGCCGGCCTGCAAGACCTGCAAGAAACAGCCGTGGCCCCCATGACGCTTGACGGCGTCCTGCGTATCGATGCGTTGGTGGGCTTTCCATGGCTGGGTACGAGTCAGTCCGCAGCGGTTCGATCAAATTGACCCGTCAAGTAAGCCGACGCACCCTGGGCAAGCACCGCCTGAATCTCTCTGCGCAAATGCGCCGGTTTGACCAGCATGACGTCCGGCGCCAACCCAAGCACGAACTGCTTGAACGTCAAGGACGGACGCACCGTCGCCACGAGCTCAAAGCCCTCTCGTGTCTCTTTGATGACCTGATCCTCCGAGAGCCGGTAGTATCGCAGCCGGCTGCGGAAGTCGCGCTCTCGGACTTTCAAGGTGACTCGCTGAGGCGCTGCAGGAAAGAACAACAACGTATGTTCGTGGCGCAAAAATCGCTCGAGATCAAAGCCCGTGTCGGTATCCGCGGGATCATGGGTGGCGACGGCGCTGGTGATTCTGTCAACCCGGTGCAAGTAGCGCACGAACTTCCCGCTGCGTCGGGAACGTCGGCACGACACCAGATACAGCACACTGCCACGCTCGATCAAGGCCAAGGGTGACACTCGGTAATGAACCGGAGCGTTAGTCGATAACGCCACATTCTGATAGCCCAGGTCCAGGCTCGTATTGCGGTATAGCGCGTCCGTCAAAGCGCCCATGATGGCCTCGTCTTGCTCGGGAGCAATCAAGGGAAAACCAGAGTCGATGATGGCCGCTTTACCACGCCAGGCGCGGCCTTGCAGATAGCGCGGATACGTAGGATGACTACCGAGCAGCTCCCGGCTGCGGTCGCAGTGCTCGCGTAGTGTTTTGAGTGCTTCGGCAGGCAGCTGGTTTGAGGCAAATTGCTCCAATTGCAAAAGTGCAACCGCCAACTCCACACTTTTGACCTCGGCTTTACCCGGCATTTTCTCGGGGATGCCGCGCCAACTACGCGCACTTCCCTGCCCACGGCAATCAATAACGCCGTCTTGAGACAGGCGTTGCAACGCCCTTTGCATGGTCTTGGATGAAGACGCCGAATATCCATACCGAGGCCGCAACCACTCATACAGCATGCGCGACGACACCCATCCCCCGTCACGTTGAAGCATTTCAAGCACATCCCAATGCAAAGGCGTGAAATCTTCGCCTGCCATATGTCCCTCCATCCCCAATTCTTGAGTCCAATACAAATCAAACGCATAAGCCAACATCAAACTGGCGCTATATGGATGGCAATATTCCGTTTCTTCTACTTATATACTGTTATACTTTCGTGTAACACATTCTAACAGAGAGGACGACGGTAATGCCCCTTCCCTTGATCATCGGTGCCGCAGCCTTAGTTGCAGCCAGCTACGGCGCCAAAAAAGGTTATGACGGTTATCAAAAGCATTCCGAAGCCGACGACATCGTCAAACGGGCAAAAGCGGCATACGACGAACGACGCACCGTCTTTGACGCGCAAGAAAAGAAAACTGAAGTTGCGTTGACGGCGCTAGGCAATCTGGAACTTGAGATCGGCGAGAGTTTCGGTGAATTCAAGACCCTGGCAGATGCGCTGATCAAAGACCTGAACGCGAATTCTCAAGACAAGCTGGAGGTCAAATTCCCCAAGCGGGAACTTCAGAAAATCGAGAATTACAGTTATTCCGCCATTGGTGTGCTGGGCAGCATCGCCGGTGCGGGCGCGGCGGGCGCGGCAGCAGGTTTTGCAGTGTATGGCGGGGTGATGGCTCTGGGTGCTGCATCAACCGGCACCGCGATTTCCGCGTTGGCGGGCGCTGCGGCTACCAACGCCACCCTGGCCGCCATTGGTGGCGGCTCGCTCGCTGCGGGGGGGTTGGGCATGGCTGGTGGCACCGCCATTCTGGGTGCCGCTGTCGCTGCACCGATCTTGGCCATCGCAGGTTGGGCCTATGACAACCACGGCGAAGAAGCCCTTAAAAACGCCCATAAGGCATCCGAAGAAGCGGACGCCGCCATCAAAAAACTGGGTAAGGCTGACGAGTTCCTGGCCGATACCGAGGAATATGCACGCCGGATCAAGCGCGCCTTGACGCGCATTTACCGTGAATTCCATTGCTATTTCGATGATCTCAAAGACGTCAGCGCACTTGTCGATGACCTGAAGGGCCGCAATGTCGATGTCGCCGCCGAACTCGCCAAACTGGGCACGTCGGTTACGCAGATCATTGAAAACGGTTATGCGCTTGCGTCGATTCTGACCAAAGTCATTACCACGCCGCTCTTCAAGGTTAAGGAAGCGCGTGGCGCCATCGTCGTCGATGAAAACGGCTTGCCCGAAATGCTCAAGGACGCAGATGGGTCGATGATGCTGAATGGCGACAAGATCGACGATGCGCTCGACGCCGCCAAACAGGACGCCACTCGCTACGAACACCGCTAGCCCACTCGTTCTTCGCACAGAGGGAGCCGGACTCCCTCTCCCCATTGCCGCCTTTGCGTGGCCCCTCGCTATTAATCCGTTCTGAATACCATGCACGCTATCGCCAGCCAGTATCCCTGGGCAGAAGAGTTGGAAAAAACCGTCGTTCGGAGCCTCGCCACAAGTTTCGGTTTGGATTTTTTGTTATTCAAAGACAAGCATGGCGGCGAAGTCGACACGATTCATAATGCGCGCAACGGCGTCTGGGCGAACCAGGCCGAGCAAGACAAATACGTCCAGCGCGGCGCCTATTCGGACGTCAAGGGCGCTTATCACAGCGATCGCAGCTACATAGACAAGGGAAAGTCTGACGCTGCACTGCAACAGGCCGGAAAACTCCAAGATGGCTACACATCTAGCCGCATGTCCTCTCAGAATGGAGTCCGGGATCTCGATCACGTTATTGCGGCAAAGACCATTCATGATGATGCCGGTCGCGTATTGGCCGAGATGTCTGGCATTCCGCTGGCAAACCATGAATCCAATTTGGTTTCCACGCACCGGAGTATCAATCGGTCGAAACAGGCCATGCCCGTCGAAGCATTTCTAGCCGGCTTGCCAGACAAGATTGCACAGCAGAAAACGGCGCTGGATGCCCGGCGTGCACTTCTGGCGGACATGCCACGGAACACGCCTGAGCAGCAGGATCGCGCTCGCCAACAAGAAGCCAAAATAAAAAGCGCCGAATCGAAACTACAGGCCTTGGAGTCGATCGACCCCAAGGCCATGCGACAAAAGGACTTGAAGGCCAGGCAGCAATACGACGGCGCCATTAATAAAAAGTACTACACCAGCAGCAAATTCTGGGGTTCGACCCTGAGCGCGTCAGGCAATGCTGGGGTAAGCATGGGAACCCGCCAGATGCTGGGCCTGGTGGCCGCTGAAATCTGGTTCGAGTTGCGCGAAGCATTGCCCGCGCTGATGCAGAAGATGCGCGTGAATTTCTCGTTGGCAACATTCCTGCAAGAGGCGGAACGTACGCTCCAGGGCATCTGGATTCGCGTGAAGGCCCGATTCAAGGATTTTCTGACCGCATTCAAAGACGGCGCGTTTGCCGGCATCCTGGGCAGCGTGACCACCACGATGTTCAACGTCGTGGCCACCACTGGCAAGAGCGCCGTCAAGATCATTCGCGAGATGTGGGGGCAAATGACGGCAGCCTTGAAGCTGTTGGTCTTCAACCCCGACGGCCTGTCCACCGTCGATCTGACAAAGGCCGTGGTCGCTGCGTTGTCTGCAGGCGTTGCCACCGCCGTGGGAAGCCTGGTCTACGCACAACTGGCGCCTGTCATGAGCTTTCCCTTCGGCGGAGAGCTGGCGGCGTTCATCGGCGCCTTGACGACCGGCATCGTTACCCTGGGTCTGCACTACGTTCTGCTGCACAGCAAAATGATGGAGCGTATTTGGCTCCTGATTGAACGCAGCAGCCACGCGCTCACACTGCGGCAATTCGAAACGCTGAACGCGCAGTTGGATGAGTACCTGGAAGATATCGCCCGTATCGAATTGAACATCGACGTCGACGAACTTGAAGACTTCGCCTTGAATCTGCGCAGTGCAAGAACCGAAACGGCGCGTGGCGCCGTGCTTTTGCGAGAAGTCAAAGAGCGCGGCATCGCACTGCCCTATGAAATGGGCAATGCCGACAGCACACGCGGTTGGCTCGCGTCATTGGTCAAGTGAACTCGCCGTTTCCCTGCTCACAGTGCGGGCGATGCTGCCAGCTGGTGGATCGCTCTGCGCTCACCAGGCACCTGGACCGCGGCGACGGCACGTGTCTGCACTTCGACGCCGTCCGCCTGCAATGTGGCATCTACGAGCAGCGCCCCGACCTCTGCAGGGTGGACCGGCAATACACCCTGCATTACGCGAAGCAAATTTCCTGGGACGACTTCGTAACGCTGAACCTGCGCGTGTGCGCAGCCTTGCAACACCCTGAGTTCCCCTTAGGTGACACCCCTAGGTGACATCACTAGGTGACGCCCTAGCACCCCATGACCAAAACTGAATATCTCGCGCGCTCAGCGCCTTTTATCCACTGGCTTGCCACGATTGTCTCCGGACAGACGCCGCTCGGCTATCGACATGACAATGGGGTGGACGCCAACTTGAACGACGCCCTTGACCGCTACAGCTGGCCCAACAAACGAATCGACATTCCGACCCCAGACGGCCAACTCAGCATCCCTGCCCATAGCAATTTTTTAGTCAACGCCATCCTGCTCGAGCGGCTCCAAGCGGGTCTACGCCGCAGCCTGGATCAGACGAAAGTCGATGACGCTGAGCTCGCGCATTGGGCCGAAGCCATCATGCGCTGGGGTGGCGTGTTCACCAAGCGTGGCAACGGCCCATGGCTGGACAGCAAGCGAGTGGGCTTCTCTACATACCTGCGCCCCGTACTGCAAGCGCTATCCGACCCGGGCGGCTCTGCGCACAAGGCGCTACCTGATCTCAGGTCGAACGCCGGCACCACTAAAATTCACTCGCTGGCGCTGCCTGATTTCGTGATTTATGACAGCCGTGTCGCTGCCGCTCTGGCGTGGCTGGCGCTGCGGTGGAGCCAACAGGAAGGCATCGCGGTGCCCGCCCACCTGCGATTTGCCTGCATGCGCGCGAACACCAGCAAAACCAACCTCAAGATGCGCTCACCCGATCAGGCAATATTCCCCTACTTCGCCGCTTCGGGACCCCTGCGAGAGCATCAACGCCACGCGACCTGGAATATGCGCGCCAACTGGATCATCTGTGCAGCCGCTGCGCAGTCCCCTGCCGGCGCTTGGACGGCTCGCCAGATTGAGGCGGCACTATTCATGATGGGCGCCGACTTGACCTCTGCGATGCGCGGCCACTGATACGGCAAGCATCACTCCCCCAAGCACCACAATGC
>Ga0256899_1000778_pt1 | contig 10514 bp, 10 predicted proteins | sample MC6MC0687MT_FD_190202 | JGI IMG/M metagenome (GOLD analysis project Ga0256899, IMG submission 190202) | Metatranscriptome of enriched soil aggregate microbial communities from Iowa State University, Ames, United States - MC6-MC0687-MT... | ecosystem: Environmental > Terrestrial > Soil >...
CGCCCACATCCACTTCACCGCACGCTCCCGGGCCGCAAGCAAGCCAGCCACCACAGTCCAGCGCCGCGCCGCTTGGATCGGGTGGTTCTCCAGCGGGGGGCGCCCTTGCCGCCCTCTCCATTCGGGGCCTGGCCAAGCGGTTCGGCGAAAAGATCGCGGTGGATGGCGTGAGCCTTGAGGTGCCTGCCGGTTCGTTCTATGGAGTGGTCGGTCCGAACGGTGCGGGCAAGACCACCACCCTGTCCATGGCCACCGGCTTGCTCCGGCCTGACTTTGGGACGGCGTTGGTGCACGGCGTGGATGTCTGGACCAAACCCCTCGAGGCCAAGAAGCTCATGGGTGTCCTTCCTGATGGTGTGCGCTTGTTCGACCGCCTCACGGGCGAGCAGTTGGTGACCTACTCGGGCCTGCTGCGCGGCATGGACAGGGACGTTGTTGGCACCCGTGTCCCTGAGTTGCTGGCCGCCCTTGACCTGCAGGCCGATGCCGGCACGTTGGTGGTGGACTACTCGGCCGGCATGACGAAGAAGATCGCCCTCGCCTCGGCGCTCATCCATGCCCCGCGCCTTCTTGTCCTTGACGAGCCGTTCGAATCGGTGGATCCAGTCTCAGCCGCCAACATCCGCGGCATCCTGGAAAGCTACGTGGCTTCCGGTGGCACGGTCATCGTGTCCAGCCACGTGATGGACCTGGTGCAGCGCATGTGCAGCCACGTCGCTGTGGTTGCCGGCGGTCGGGTGCTGGCGGCCGGTTCCGTGGACGAAGTCCGTGCTGGTTCCACCTTGGAGGAGCGTTTCGTTCAGCTGGTGGGCGGCGGACACAGGACGGAGGGGCTAGAATGGTTGCGCACCTTCTAAGCCTGAAGTGGCGTTTGCTGCTCAACGGCTTCAAGCGCAGTCCCTGGCAGTTGGTGGGCATGGCCCTCGGTTTGCTCTACGCGCTGGGCGTTCTGTCCCTCCTTGTGGGTGGCCTGGTGGCGCTGCGCTGGGCTGATGCCGGGATCGCGCACACCGTAGTTGTGCTGGGCGGCGCGGTCACTGTGTTGGGATGGGCCATCATTCCGCTGGTCGCTTCGGCAGCTGACATGACGTTGGATCCCGCACGCTTCACCACTTTCGCGATTCCGCCAAGGCAGCTGCTGACTGGCCTGGCGCTTGCAGGATTCATTGGTATTCCGGGACTGGCCACGCTGATTGCCGCCCTTGGGACTGTCGGGACCTGGTGGAGGAGCGTCCCGGCCGTATCAGGGGCGCTGTTGGGCGCGGTCCTTGGCGCTGTCACCTGCGTGGTGCTGTCCAAGGTGGTCACCACGGCCACAGCTGGCCTGGCGTCCTCACGGCGTTTCAAGGATGTCAGCAGCATCATCGTCTTTATCCCCCTGGTGCTGCTGGGTCCCATCATGGTGGGGATAGTTGATGGCGTTCGGGGGAGCGCGGAGTATCTTCCGGCGCTGGCCCGGACGGTGTCCTGGACGCCTTTTGGCGCTCCGTGGTCCTTGGGTGGAGATCTTGAGGCGGGCGATGCTGTTGCTGCCGGCATTAAGCTCCTGATCTCGGTGGCCACCATCGCTGCCCTGCTTCTATGCTGGCACCTGTTGCTGCAGCGTGCGTTGGTCACTCCGCCGTATTCCGGAGGTTCGGCGAAAAAGGGCGGAAAGCTTGGACTGTTCGGCCTTCTTCCGGGGACGCCGTCGGGTGCAGTTGCGGCACGTGCTTTGATCTACTGGTTCAAGGACCCCAGGTACGCGGCATCCTTGGTGATTGTTCCGCTGTTCCCGGTCCTCTTCTTTTTTGCCGGCTCGCAAAGCGGTGGCTACGGCCTGCTGATGATCCTCGGACCGTTGACGGCCTTCACCATGGCATGGTCGATCTGCGCTGATGTCTCGTATGACAACACGGCATTTGCCCTCCATCTTGCCGCTGGAGTCCGCGGCCTTGATGACCGTCTGGGGCGTGCCTTGGCTTGCCTGACCATCTCGCTTCCCGTTGTCTTGCTCTTCACCGTCGCACCGTTGTTCGTCACTGGGGACTGGCAGTGGTTGCCGAACCTCCTGGGCCTTTCGCTGGGCACGCTTTTCACCGGACTGGGACTATCTTCGGTGATTTCGGCCCGCTACAACATAGCCGTTCCGTTGCCGGGAGACAGCCCCTTCAAGAAGCCACCGGGAAACGTTGCCCAGACCCTGGCCGTGCAGGCAGTGGGGATGGGCCTCTTGGGTCTTCTGCTGTTGCCTGAGTTGGCGCTGGTGGCTGTCCAGGCTTTCAGCGGTGGTACCGAGGCTGGCTGGATCAACCTGGCGGTGGGTCCGTTGTTGGGGATGGTCCTCTTCGTGGTTGGCGTGCGCCTTGGCGGAAAATGGTTGGACGCCCGCGGGCCCGAAATGTTTGCCCAGCTCAGCGTGAACCGCTGATTCCGTAACAACCATGCCCATAGATGGGACATGGGATAACCTCTGTGAAAGATAGCTCGAAGACCCTTAACAAGAAAGGCCGTGACGATGGAAGTTGTCATTCTCCCTGGCACCAAGCAGATCGGTGCGCTCGCTGCCGACGCCATCGAGGCGCTGGTGCGCCGTAAGCCGAACGCCGTGCTGGGCTTGGCAACAGGATCGTCGCCACTGCCCATCTATGACGAACTGGCGCGCCGTTACGACGCCGGCGGACTGGACTTCAGCCAGGCCCACGGTTTCGCATTGGATGAGTATGTTGGCCTCGAAGCCGGCCATCCTGAGTCGTACCGGGAGGTTATCCGCCGCGAGTTCACCAACCGTGTGAACATCAAGCCGGAGAACGTCCATGGTCCGGACGGCGCCGCTGCAGACCTTGAAGCGGCGTGCCAAGCGTATGAGGATGCGATCAAGGCCGTGGGCGGGGTGGACCTGCAGATCCTTGGCGTGGGAACGGACGGCCACATCGGCTTCAATGAGCCGGGCTCTTCGTTGGCTTCCCGCACCCGCATCAAAACGTTGATCGAGCAGACCCGCAAGGACAACGCACGCTTCTTCGACAGCATCGACGACGTACCCCACCACGTGGTTACCCAAGGCCTTGGAACCATCATGGATGCCCGCCACGTGGTGCTGGTGGCTACCGGCGCCCAAAAGGCGCAGGCTGTCCGTGACTTCGTGGAAGGCCCGGTCGCTGCCATCTGCGCCGCTTCCATCCTCCAGATGCATCCGCATGCCACCATCCTGGTGGATGAGGCTGCTGCGTCCTCACTCAAATTGGCGGACTACTATCGGCACACGTACGACAACAAGCCGGAGTGGCAGGGCCTGTAGACGGTAAGATGTTTGGCATGACTACGCTTCCTCCGGATCCATTCGAAAACGACCCCATGCGCGAGCTTTCCGGAGCCGGAACGTCCACTGCCACCATTGAGCGCGAGGAAACGCGCCAGGAAGTGGAGCCCGGCGACCGCGAGCGGTTTTCGCACTACGTCCGCAAGGAAAAGATCATGGAATCGGCGTTGACCGGTGAACCTGTGATCGCTTTGTGCGGCAAGGTGTGGACGCCGGGACGTGATCCCCAGAAGTTCCCGGTGTGCCCGGAGTGCAAAGAGATTTATGAAGGCCTCCGCCCCGGCAACGATGGTGGAAAAAACGGCGGCCCGGACAACTCCAAGTAGTGGGCGGGAAGCAAACACAGGCCCAATCTGATCGTTTCCGCTTTCCGGACCGCTGCGGCGTGTCCGGAAAGCAGGGCGTCTCTGACGCTGCCAGCATGCGGGGGGAATCAGCATGACCGAAACACTCTTTGGTGGCCCCTCGCTGCCTCCCGCGTATCCGGAGCGCGCCGCCTGGGGCACTGCGCCCAAGCTTCGTGCCTGGCAGCAGGAGGCGTTGGATCTCTACATGTCGCGCAACCCCAAGGACTTCCTTGCCGTGGCAACACCCGGCGCAGGAAAGACCACCTTCGCGCTGCGCATCGCCACCACGCTGCTGGACAGCGGAGTGGTTAACCGCGTGACCATCGTGGCGCCCACGGACCACTTGAAACGGCAGTGGGCGGACGCCGCAGCCAAGGTCGGAATCGCCATCGATCCCAACTTCAAGAATTCCGACGGCCAGCACGGCCGCGGTTTCGTTGGGGTGGCTGTCACCTACGCACAGGTGGCGAGCAAGCCCATGCTGCACCGCGCAAAGACTGAAGCAGCACGCACCTTGGTGATCCTGGACGAGATCCACCATGGCGGTGAAGCCCTGTCATGGGGTGACGGACTTCGTGAGGCGTTTGATCCTGCGACGAAGCGGTTGTCCCTGACGGGTACCCCGTTCCGCTCGGATACATCCCCCATCCCCTTCGTTGAGTATGCCGAGGACCGCGACGGCATTCGCCGTTCCAAAGCCGACTACACCTACGGTTACGGCAACGCCTTGCGGGACCACGTGGTTCGACCCGTCCTGTTCATGGCCTACTCGGGCCAGATGCGTTGGCGGACCAGCGCGGGTGACGAGATGGCGGCTTCGCTGGGTGAAGCCGCCGTGACCAAGGACATCACGTCCCAGGCCTGGCGGACGGCCCTGAACCCTACGGGGGAGTGGATCCCCGCCGTCCTGGCTGCCGCGGACAAGCGCCTGGGAGAGGTCCGGCGGACAGTTCCTGACGCTGGTGGCCTGGTGATCGCCACGGACCACGACGACGCGCGAGCCTACGCGGGCCAGCTGAAGAAGATCACTGGCCAGTCGCCCACCGTGATTCTTTCCGACGATTCCAAGGCATCCAGCAAGATCGAAGAATTCTCCGCGGGCGACAAGCGCTGGATGGTCGCGGTTCGGATGGTGTCCGAAGGCGTGGACGTTCCGCGCCTGTCGGTGGGTGTCTACGCCACCTCGACGTCCACCCCGCTGTTCTTCGCCCAGGCCGTGGGCCGCTTCGTGCGTGCCCGCAAAAGGGGCGAAACGGCGTCGGTATTCCTGCCTTCAGTGCCGCCGTTGATGATCCTTGCCAACACCATGGAAGCGGAACGCGACCACGCCCTTGACCGTCCAGAGAAGGACGATGACGGACTCTTCAGCCCTGAGGAGAACCTTATGGCCGAGGCCAACCGCGAGGATAAGGCCTCGGACGAGCTCACCAAGGGCAAATTCGAAGCACTGGACTCGCAGGCCTCCTTTGACCGCGTCCTGTTCGACGGCGGCGAGTTCGGTACGGGGGCCGATATCGGTTCCGACGAGGAATTGGACTTCCTGGGCATCCCCGGGCTTCTCGACGCCGAGCAGGTGGGCACACTGTTGCGTCAGCGCCAGCACGAACAGCAGTCCCGCAAGAAACGCCAGTCGCCCTTGGCGGCAGCCGCTTCGCCGACGATCCCGGACCACCGCATGCTCATGGACCTGAGGAACGAACTGGCCAAGAACGTGGCCGCGTGGTCCGCCCGAACGGGAACGCCGCACGGAGTGGTCCACACCAAGCTGCGGGAAGTGTGTGGCGGCCCGGCGGTGGCACAGGCCAATGAGGAACAGCTGCAGGCCCGACTGCGTAAACTCCAGGACTGGTTCATAGGCCGGAAGTAGCGGGCCCAAACTTTCAGTGAGTACGCCAAAGGGCGCCGCGGTTGCGGCGCCCTTTGGCGTACATGGCGTACCGGGCGTACAGGGTCAGCTGCGTTCAACCTCGACGCCGGCCGCTTCCATCTCCTCGAACGCCTCGGTGAGGTCCTCGGCGATACCTGCCGTGAGGTCTGCGATGACTGTAGTGGTGTACCCGGCCTGGACAGCGTCCAAGGCTGTGGACTTGACGCAGTAGTCGGTCGCGAGGCCTACCACCACCACCTCCTCGACATCGTGGCTCTGCAGCCAGTCATCCAGGCCGATTGCTTCTTCATCCAGCACTTCGGTCACCGCGGCCCCTGCTTTGAGGTCGCCGGAGGGGACGTCGTCTTCGGGTGCCAGAATGCCTTCGAAGCCGGAGTAGGCAGCCGTGAACTGCCCTTTGCGGAAGTAGGCCTGGATGTATTCCGGGTCCAGGTCCTCGTGGAGCTCAGCCCCTTTGGTCCTTGCCCGGCAGTGCGGAGGCCATGAATCGACCATGTCGGGCTCGTCCGAAAAGTGGGCCCCGGGCTCGATGTGCCAGTCCTGGGTTGCCACAATGTGATCGAAGTGCTGCTGGTTGGCGTCGACGTATTCGGTGATGGCGCCGGCTACGGCTGCGCCTCCGTCGACAGCAAGGGTGCCGCCCTCGCAGAAGTCGTTCTGGACATCGACGATGATCAGGGCCCTGGACATCAGTTCTCCTCGTAGATGGTGGGAATGGCAGGTTCGCCACGCTGCAGCCGGTTCACGACGGCGGGAAGTTCGGCCATGGTTGCCGCGTGCCGTTCCTTGGCACGGATGACGCCTTCCGGTCCGGTCCAACCGGGCAGTACCTCGCCGTTCTTGACGAAATGCTGGAGCAACTGGCGGTCGTTTCCGTCGTCCTCGGGGCGGTGGCCGATCCCCACGATTTCCTGGGTTGCCCGGCCCCGTTCGTTGAGCTTGCGAAGCGCGTATTTGCGGCCCCCAACGCTGGCTTTGTTCTTGGCGGCCTTGGCTACCGGAATGAACTCGCCGTCGTCGTTGGTGCGGCTCACCAGTTTGTAGACCATGCTGGCTGTCGGGGCACCCGAGCCAGTGACGAGGGATGTGCCTACCCCATAGGAATCCACTGGGGCGGACTGCAGGGCGGCGATGGCGAATTCGTCGAGGTCGGAGGTCACCACAATGCGGGTATTGACGTTGCCCAGGTCATCGAGCAATTGCCGGACCCACTGCGCCTGGGCGATGAGGTCGCCGGAGTCCAGGCGCACCGCGCCCAGCTTGTCACCGGCGAGGTCGACGGCGGTCCGCACGGCGGCTTCGACGTCGTAAGTATCGACGAGCAGCGAGGTTCCAGGGCCAAAAGTCGCGATCTGGGCTTCGAAGGCTTCCCGCTCCGTGTCGTGCAGGAGCGTGAAGGAGTGGGCAGCGGTGCCTACTGTCTTGATGCCGTAGCGGCGCCCGGCCTCCAGGTTGGAGGTGCTGGCAAAGCCGGCGATAACAGCGGCGCGGGCGGCCGCCGTCGCTGATTCCTCCTGGGTCCGCCGGGATCCCATCTCGATGCACGGGCGGGTGCCCGCTGCCGATGTCATCCTCGAGGCGGCGGAGGCGATGGCACTGTCATGGTTGAGGACGGAAAGGATGAATGTTTCCAGGATGCATGCTTCGGCGAACGTTGATTCGACAATGAGGATGGGGGAGTTGGGGAAGTAGGCATCGCCCTCGGCGTAGCCCCAGATATCGCCACTGAACTTGTAATTGGCGAGGTAGTCCAGGGTTTCCTGGTTGACCACGTTGTTTTGCTCCAGGAACTCCAGCTCGGCCTTCCCGAAGCGGAAGTCGGCGATGCCCTCCAGCAGGCGTCCCGTGCCGCCCACCACGCCGTAGCGGCGACCGTCAGGCAGCCGCCGGGCGAAGGCTTCGAACACTGATCGGCGATGTGCGGCCCCGGAGTGCAAGGCTGCCTGAAGCATGGTCAGTTCGTAGTGGTCTGTGTACAAGGAGGTTGCGGGGTGGTCCCACGACGTGGCTCTACTCACGAATTCACTCTAGTGCGAGCCGCCATAGAATGGACAGATGAGCCCTAGCGTTGCGTTTGGCACGGACATCGATGAGCGGACGGAAACTGCGGAGCAGTCATCCACCGGTGTCCTGACAGCCCCTGATATCCCTTGGAACCTTGTGATCTGGAATGATCCCGTCAACCTGATGAGCTACGTGAGCTATGTGTTCCAGAGTTACTTCGGCTATTCGGAGTCCAAGGCGCACAAACTGATGATGGAGGTCCATAAGAAGGGCCGGTCCATTGTTGCCCACGGCAGCAAGGAACAAGTAGAGCAGCACGCGGTGGCGATGCATGGGTTTGGCCTCTGGGCCACCGTGGAGAAGGCTGCTAGCGGCAATGAGACACCCGGAAAGGGCGGCCGCCAGAGTGGCTAAGGCATTCAAGTTTGGACTCAAGGGCATCACTGGATACCTGGAGCCAGCCGAGCGGGACCTTCTGCGCGGATTGTTGGACGACGTCATCTCCATGCTGGACTCGGATGCCCGGGACAACGAGGATCCGTTGGCGGCCCTGATCGGCCTGGACATGGACGTCAAGCAGCCCAGCGACCGCGCCCTTTTACGGCTTCTGCCCAATGTCCTGAAGGACGACGACGACGGCTCGCTGGAGTTCCGGCAGCTCACCGAACGCTCTGTCCGGGAAAGCAAGGTCGGTGCCCTGCGGGCCACCGCCATGGGACTGGACAAGGACGAACTGGTCCTGACCCTCGAAGATGCCACCCGCTGGTCCATGGCACTGAATGATGTGCGGCTTGTTCTGTCCGAACGCCTGGACATCCGCGATGAGGCTGACGCGGAGCACATCCACAGCATGCAGGACTGGAGCCAGGCGGAGGACGTGGAGAGCTATTTGGCCTTGGTCTATAACTTCACCACGTGGCTCCAGGAGTCCCTGGTGCAGGCCATGATCTCCGCCAGGCAGGCGAAATCCTGATCCGCCCCGTGGGTTGGTGCTGCCGCCTTGTGACACATCAGACACGAGGCGGAGACCACAGGTAATGGCCGGACGCCATGGGAAGCCTTATTCTCGAATAATTATGACTTCAGCATCGGGCAGTTCACCAAGCGGCGCTTCAGCCAGTGGCGACCACCTCAGCGACGGGGAAATCGTAGGGGCGCGCCCGATCGGCATCTTCGACTCCGGAGTTGGCGGGTTGACCGTGGCGCGGTCGATCATTGACCAGCTCCCCAACGAGTCGATCCTTTATGTAGGGGACACCGCCAACGGCCCCTACGGTCCGCTTCCGATAGCCGAAGTGCGGGCGAACGCCCTGGGCGTCATGGACGAACTGGTTGACTCCGGCGTCAAGCTGCTCACCATTGCGTGCAATTCGGCGTCCGCTGCCGTGCTCCGGGACGCCCGTGAACGCTACACGGCCCGTTACGGTATCCCTGTTATCGAGGTCATCCAGCCGGCTGTTCGCCGGGCCGTCTCAGCCACCCGCTCCGGCAGGATCGGCGTTATTGGCACCTCCGCTACGGTGGGTTCCCGTGCCTACGAGGACACGTTCGCTGCTGCACCGGACCTGACCATCACGTCCGCGGCCTGCCCGGCATTCGTTGAATTCGTGGAAGCCGGAATTACCACCGGCCCGGATCTTCTGTCGGCTGCCAACGAGTATCTGCAGCCGCTCAAAGCCGCCGGCGTGGACACCGTTGTCCTGGGGTGCACGCACTACCCTTTGCTGACCGGGGTCATCTCCTTCGTCATGGGTGAAGACGTGACGCTCGTTTCCAGCGCTGAAGAGACGGCCAAGGATGTCTACCGTGCGTTGGCCAACCACGGCATCCAACGGACGGAGCCTACCGCGCCCAGCCACGAGTTCATCGCCACGGGAGATGCCGCACATTTCGAAACCCTGGCCCGCCGCTTCCTGGGACCCGAAGTGCTTTCCGTAAAGCACGTGGACCACGTTGCAGCGCAGTACCCCACGGGGAGCCTGGCCCGGATTACCCCCGAGATGCTGGAGGCCGCCCGATCGGGAGCCGGATTGTCCCGACGTTCCTACTTCGTGCAGCCTGAGGGCAACGCCACTACCGGCTCGGGTGCGGCCATGGGACGTGGCCTGTGAAACTGACGATCGTGGGGTGCACCGGATCTTTCCCGGGCCCCGGTTCGCCCGCGTCCTGTTATCTGGTGACGGCTCACGATGGCGAACGCGAGTGGAAAATTGTCATGGACCTGGGCAGCGGAGCCTTGGGCGCAATCCAGCGCTACACGGACCTTGAGGATATTGACGCGATTTTCCTGACCCACCTGCACCCGGACCACTGCATGGACCTTTGCGGCCTGCATGTCGCCGTCCGCTGGAAGCCAGGCGGTTGGGGCCGTGACAGGCTTCCCGTGTGGGGGCCTGCAGCTACCGCAGACCGGATGGCGACAGCATATGGGCTGGACCTGGACCCTGGGATGCACGAGGAGTTCGACTTCACCAACTGGGCCGAACAGAAGCCCGTGACTGTGGGTCCTTTCACCGTCACGCCCTATGCGGTCAACCACCCGGTTGAAGAGGCATATGCTTTGCGTGTTACCGCTACGGAACCGGGCAAGGACGGCGTCCCGGTTACCAAGGTCCTGACCTACTCCGGCGACACTGATTCCTGCCAGGGGCTCGAGGACGCGGCCAAGGGTTCGGACCTGTTCCTCTGCGAAGCGGCCTTCGAGGAGGGCCGGGACGATGACATCAAGGACGTCCACCTCACCGGCAAGCGGGCCGGCGAGGCCGCTACCCACGCAGGGGCCAAACGGCTGCTGCTCACGCACATTCCCGTGTGGACTTCGCAGACCAAAGTGCTCTCGGAGGCCAAGCCGGTCTTTGCCGGGGACGTTGCTGTGGCTGTTGCCGGGGTGCATTACACGATCTAGGGTGGCCGGCATCGGGCGCCCGGTTGGCTTGGCTAAGCTTGGAGCATGACTTCTGAAGCAACAGCCACA
>Ga0256899_1000787_pt1 | contig 10449 bp, 7 predicted proteins | sample MC6MC0687MT_FD_190202 | JGI IMG/M metagenome (GOLD analysis project Ga0256899, IMG submission 190202) | Metatranscriptome of enriched soil aggregate microbial communities from Iowa State University, Ames, United States - MC6-MC0687-MT... | ecosystem: Environmental > Terrestrial > Soil >...
ATGTGAACATGCAGATTACCCCAAAATACTAAAAAAAGACCAGAAAAGCGAGTTTTTATACGTTCTATTTCGATTCAAATGAATAAGGTCATCTGAATACCAAGGTTTGTACGTGATAACCAACCTGCCAGAATCGACTGTATTTACAGCAGTTAAAAAAAACAATTACCCCTTTATCATAAGCAATTTTCAGGTTCAAATATTAGTTAAGATCACTAAAATCCATTATTCCCTTTTTTATTACAAAGATGAATTTCTATAACGTTTTCGTAGTTAGTGCAATCGTTTGTTCAAAGATGCAAAGAAACGGCACCGCTTAATTTCTTTATACTTGCCGCCAATAAAACTAGCGAATCTAAATTACACACTATGGTCAAAAAGAGTCACCTCATTCTACTGACACCCCTAACAATTCTTTCAGTAGCAGCGCCTTTTTATGTAGCAGCGCTTCCTAATAATGCTAGGACATCAATTGTCCAAGTTGCCCCTCAACAATCCATTTCGGGAAAGGTGGTAGACGAAACGGGAAAACCTATCAGCGGTGTTACAGTATCAGAGAAAGGCAAAACAGCAGCCACCACGACTGGACAAGATGGTGGATTTACACTGACAGTCACATCACAAAATGCCACATTGGTCTTTAATTCCATCGGATTTATTGCAAAGGAATTACCGGCTTCCCAAGTAGCTCAAGTAACCCTGAAAAAATCCGAAGACATGCTGGAAGAGGTTGTCGTAGTCGGTTATGGTAAACAGAAGAAAAGCGACCTTACTGGTAGCGTTGCTACTGTGGAAGCTAAGTCTTTGGAGAGGATCAATTCTCCGAATATCGTGGACAAGCTTCAGGGCAAGGTTTCTGGCTTAGCAATAAACTCTGGAAATGCTAAACCAGGAGAAACCGCAGCGATCAATATACGTGGTGAAAATTCAATCTCCGCTTCCAACAGTCCATTGATAATTTTGGATGGAATCCCTTTCAGCGGATCATTAGGTGATATCTCCTCCAATACCATTGCTAGCATTTCCGTATTAAAAGATGCTTCTTCTACCGCCATCTATGGATCACGTGCAGCAAATGGCGTCATCCTAATCACCTCCAAAAAAGGTGCTGCCGGAAAAGCGCGAATCAATTACAATGGTTATTTTGGGCTCCAGAGCGTAGAACGTCGTCTGAAATTGATGAATGGTCCACAATACATTCAGTTTATGCGTGACTATCAAGCCTCTAAAGGCAAAACAGGTGATCAGCTTAATCCCGAAAACTACCTTTTTGCGAATGTACTGGAACAGTATAAGAAAGGTGAAGAAGTCAATTGGCAAAATGAAGCCTTTAACAGCGCAGCTCCCATTCACGAACATCAGCTCAGTTTTTCTGGCGGTAATGATAAATCCGATTACTATGCATCGGTGAGTTACCTCAATCAGGATGGTGTGGTTAAAAACACACCATACGAACGCTACAATGTCAATCTAAATCTCAATCAAAGCCTAAACTCTTGGCTCAAACTGGGTATGACCATGCAAGCTTCACAGGGCAACCGTGATGGTATACAACCCAACCTGGAAAGCGTGGTAAAACTAGCTCCTTATAGTAAAAACCGGGACGAAAACGGTACAGCTGTCACCTACCCAATGTACGCACAAACACTATGGGGTCACCCCTTCGCCGACGAAAATGGTCAATGGGATGAAACTAGACGGACTGTTTATGCAAACTCTTGGTTAGATGTCAAGCTTCCGATTGAAGGGCTAAGCTTTAAGTCTACCTTTGGTACGAACTACAGAAATATCAATGAAAACTCTTATTATGGTTCAAATACCCTTACAGGCCGCGGCGTGAATGGTCGGGGTGAGATAAAAAATGATCATTTGTGGGATTGGACATGGGAAAATCTCCTGACTTACGACCGGACTTTTGGCGATCATAAAATTAACGTGGTCGGGCTTTATTCCTCTCAAAAGACCAACTTCAAGACATCTAAAATGACTGGAGATGATTTTGTTTCGGACGCCGGCTACAACAACATGGCTTCTGCTTCTAAAAACCTGAAAATGGAATCTAAGCTTGAGAACACTGCGATGATTTCTTATATGGGACGGATCAACTATGCATTCAAAGATCGCTACTTATTAACTTTAACAGGTCGTTCGGATGGTTATAGCGCTTTTTCCATTGATAATAGGTATGCCTTCTTCCCTTCTGTCGCCGGAGCATGGGTAATTTCCAAAGAAGGTAATGTACAAGATTACTTTGATTTGTTAAAACTACGTGCTTCGTATGGTAAAAATGGGAACCAAGCCGTGTCTCCCTATCAGACGTATGATCGCTTGACGAACGTAGACTACATATATGGATTAGATCCTGTCAAAGGACTCGTGATGAATTTCAATGGGCGAGGGAGCAATTTAACATGGGAAACTACCTCTTCCTTAAATGTCGGTTTAGATTTTGGCATTCTCCAAAATCGTCTTTCTGGAACGATTGATTATTATACATCCAAGACAACAGATCTCTTACTGAGCGAACAAGTCCCAGTGATGAATGGTTACAATACAATTTTGAATAATATTGGTGAAACTTCCAATAAAGGATTTGAGGTCACATTGAATGCTGTTCCCATCAAAAATGACAATTTCCAATGGAATACAACAGCTAATTTTGCATACAACAACAATAAGATAACCAAATTGCGTGCAGATGGAAAGGATGATTTGACTAATGCCTGGCTTATTGGCAAACCAATACGTATCTTTTATGATTACAAAGTAATCGGCGTATGGCAGGAAGGTGACGATATTGCAAACTCTTATCAGCCAAAAGCGAAAGCCGGTGATGCAAAATTAGCGGATTTAAATAACGATGGTAAAATCGATGCGAATGACCGCACGGTCATGGGCAACAAGATTTCACCTTACACCCTTGGTATCGGTAATGATTTTACCTACAAAAACTTCTCGCTTTCTATTTTTATGAACGGTGCCTTTGGCGGCACAAAAGTGGATGATTTTAAAAATATAGAACGTTTTTTACCAAATAACGGTGCCAATTATCTCGCAGATATGCCTTACTGGACGCCACAGAATCCAAGTACAGACATACCTTCTCCGGGTTACACGCCTGTCAACAACCACACTTATTACATCAATTCAGCATATTGGCGGATTCGTGATCTGAGTCTGGGCTATACCTTTGAAGGCGATTTTCTAAAGCGATTGAATCTTTCCTCCGTCAGAGCATTTATCAACGCCCGCAATATCTACACATTCTCCAAAATAAAAGGATACAATGTGGAGGCATTGGGTGTCAGTTCAACAACAGGAAATCCAACGACAACAAATATCGCCTACCCTTATCCTGTTGCCCGAACGGTCTCATTGGGATTAAATGTTCAATTTTAAATACCTCTACATCATGAAGAAAAGAAATACAACTTTATATGCATTCGTTGCCGGTATAAGCTTAATCTTTATCGGTTGCAGCAAAAATTTTTTAAACGAAGACACCAGCAGTTTTCAATCACCAGACAATACCTATATCAATACAAAAGGTTTCGAAACTGGATTGAATGGCCTTTATTCTTATGCCCGGATGGAATTCTGGACCTGGAACGGCAGTATATTCTCTCAGGGAGCTACCCCACAGGAGGCTTTACAGGTCGGTACAGACATTGTTGCAATCAAAACCACAGGAACCGATGCAACTTTAGCGCCTTTTAGCAATTACAGTCTAAATCCGGCTTCGTCGTATGTGCGCAATTATTGGAAGTACGCCTATGGTTTTATCGGAAATACCAATATTATCTTGGAAGCATTAAGTAAAAACACAATCCAATGGACAGATAAAGAGAATGATCCAAAACGTGTAGAAGCTACAGCCCGTTTCTTCCGCGCCTATAGCTATCGTTATTTGGTCAACCTCTATGGAGATGTGCCATGGGTAGACAAGGTATCGGCAACACCGCGCCGCGATTTTACCCGTACACCCAAAGCTGAGATATTGGCACATATGATCGATGATCTCAAATATGCTGGAGACAACCTTCCGGACAACCCTGGAACTGTACAGGAAGGGAAATTGACAAAATGGGCCGCATTACATTACCTTGCAGAGGCCTATATCGAAGCAGGACATCCAGATCTGGCAGCTGAAGCAGCTAACAAAGTGATTCAAAGTGGTTATTTTAAGTTAACGATCAACGCTTTGGAGCTGAGAAAGATAAAGCCGGCGACTATTTCCACGATATGTTTATCGAAAACAATCAAAATCGCTCATCCGGCAATCAAGAAACCATTTGGGCAATCCAGCTGGAATACAATACCCAGGGAGGTGGAGACAATTATACGGACTGGAGTAAACGCGCATGGGTTCCTTTTTATTCCCAACAAAAAGGTTTTGTTCTTGCCGACTCACTTGGCGGAAGGGGCCTTGGCCACGTACGTCCTTACCAATGGTGGCTGGATAGTTATGAAAAACAAGATATTAGAAATTCACCTTACAATATCAAACGGGACTGGTATTATAATGACCCTTCCGTTCCTGAACTTTACGGTAAGAAGGTTGAGCTAACCGATGCAATCATTGCTTCGGGCAATGTATTCCCAACAATTACCAAATTTTTCTATGGAAAAACAGCAGCAAACCCCGCATTTGAAGGAAACATGAAAGATCGGGTCAAAATACGATTGGCAGAAACCTATCTTTTATTGGCTGAGGCATACATGCGAGCGAATAAACCTGACCTTGCAAAAGATGCCATCAATGCTGTACGTGCCCGTGCAAAAGCTTCTCCAATAAATACCTCGGCAATCAACGAAGATTTTATATTGGATGAACGTGCAAGAGAGCTAATGGGGGAAGAAATGCGCAGAATGACATTATCTCGTTTCGGAGCTGACGTTTTCCTACGCCGTGTAAAGACGCTTAACCCGCAATCTAAAGACGTGGTCAAGAAAGAATTTATTCTTTGGCCAATTCCACAGGAAGTCATTGATAGCAATACTGGCGCTGCTTTCCCGCAGAATGCCGGATATTAACTCTTACATCAAAAAAGCCTCATAGATCCGAAAGTCTATGAGGCTTTTTGGTTGGCATATCACCCATTTTCGCCCGCACTACACTGCATCAACCAGTTTATAACTTCCATCAGGCCGCAGTTGGCTATGGCCAATGGTTATATTTTTGGAGTGATAGAATAAAAAGGTCCAACCTTCTGGAGCTCCTTCTCCCCAATAAGCTTGCCGTAGCTCCTTCGAGCGCCGACCATCAAAATCATATTTAGCTACATAATTATGAAAAATCTCTTCTGGTTCAGGTAAAACATCGCCCCCGAAAAAATAATGCATTCCACCTGTACGGATATGAAAAGCTTGGTGATGTGGCGTATGCCCACCATTATGAACATAACTGATTTCAGTATTTACTTGCCCCTCTCCTTCTACCAATACCAAGTTTCCACTTCGTTGGACAACATCAAAAATTTCTGTACGGTATGAGCTCGAAATCCCGGAATAGGCATCTTCCCATTCTCCCCTTTGCACTATATATTCAGCTTCGGGAAATGCAATTCGGGGGGAGCCACTTTCCATACTTACCATACCACCGGCATGATCCTTATGCAGGTGCGACATTAATACGTATTTCACATCGTCTGGCTCATAACCCAATTTCCGGATATTGTTGTGCAACTTCAGCACACCACTGTCATCGGTATGCCCCAAACCGGTATCACAGATCACAATACCTGATTCTGTTTTGATCAAAAAAGGATGGACATGGATAAACATGGATCCCGGACGGTCTTTCGGATCATCCACGGATGGATCAAAGGGAACGAATTTTCTACTTTTATCGACAGAAAAAGAACCTTCATATAGAGAATAAGCCTGTACCATATTTAAAACATTGGGAATATGCACGTTAAGCGACAGGCGGCCAATACCAGGTTTAGGAATTAGGTAAGTCCAGCCTGAAAACGTATATTTACACTTAAAATATTGTGCAAAGATATGCAAAAAAGGTGGGTACTAAAATCTAAAACTGATGTCAAAATAACCAACAAACTGCGCGAGGAATTAAACATCAACGCTGTGTTAGCAGAGTTGCTCGTCAACAGGGGAATTGGAAGTTTTGACGAAGCGAAACAGTTTTTTAGGCCACAATTGTCCGATTTGCACGATCCTTTTTTGATGAAGGATATGGAAAAAGCCATATCTCGAATTATTCAGGCTATCGGCAATAAAGAAAAGATCCTGATCTATGGTGATTACGATGTTGATGGCACTACGGCAGTTGCTGTAGTCTACAGTTTTTTCAGAGAATTTCATAGTCAACTGGAGTTTTATATTCCGGACCGTTATGCAGAAGGCTATGGTATATCTACGCAGGGCATTGATTATGCCGCTGCCAATGGCTTTTCTCTTATTATTGCATTAGACTGTGGGATAAAAGCCATTGATAAAATTGACTATGCCAACACGAAGGGGATAGACTTTATCATTGGCGACCACCATCTCCCAGGTGAAGAACTTCCAAACGCTTTCGCTGTCTTAGATCCAAAACGTATAGATTGTGATTATCCCTACAAGGAACTTTCTGGTTGCGGTATCGGCTTCAAGATCATCCAGGCGTTCATACTGACCAACGGAATGGATATCAATGCCTGTTATCAATTTTTAGATCTGGTTGCAGTGAGTATAGCATCAGATATTGTCCCAATCACTGGGGAGAATAGAATCTTAAGCCACTTTGGGTTGATCAAGCTCAATACCAATCCCTGCGTGGGATTAAAAGCATTGGTTGACCTATCCAACAATAGAACAAAGATTTTTACGGTCAATGACATCGTATTCCAAATCGGCCCACGCATCAATGCAGCCGGCCGCATTGACCACGCTAAGGATGCCGTCAAATTATTAATTTCAAAATCCCTACAGGAAGCGAAAGACTTTAGTTCGAGCATTGATGATCAAAACAATGTCCGCAAGGATTTTGACCTTAAAATAACGGAGGAGGCGCTGGCGCTCATTGAAGAAAATGTAGTTCTCAAGAGCCGAAAATCTACCGTATTATACAAATCAGACTGGCATAAAGGTGTAATCGGTATTGTGGCTTCACGATTGACTGAGAAATATTACCGTCCCACCATTATATTGACGGAAACGAATGGCCATATCGCGGGCTCGTGTCGATCAGTAATCGGATTTGATCTATATGAAGCATTAAACGAATGTGCTGATTTACTGGAGCAATTTGGAGGGCACAAATATGCTGCTGGACTGACCATGTCACTGGACAATGTAAGCCTGTTTCAAGATCGATTTGAAGAGGTCGTGGCTCGTAGGATCAGTCCCGAAATGCTGACACAAGAAATTCAGATCGATGCTAAACTCCATCTGAAGGATATAGACGCTAAATTTTTTCGCATACTCCAACAGTTTGAACCTTTTGGCCCACAAAATGAGTCACCAATTTTCTTGAGTAAGAAAGTGAGTTCAGTAGGGTCGGCTTTCCCTGTAGGTACAAATCATTTAAAAATGACAGTTGTCCAGGAAGACTCTCCATCTTTTGATTGCATCGGTTTCGGATTAGCAGAACATATTGATCATATCAATTCGGGGCAGAGTTTTGATATCTGTTATAGCATTGAAGAGAATGTGTGGCGCAATAAAAGAAACTTACAGCTTAACATCAAGGGAATTCGATATTAGCGTTTTAGCATCTAAATACTTAATACTAAGAAGATATTAAATATATTTACCATAGATTTGCATTCAAATGCTCCAACGGTAAATTCAGCATTATCTGGCATTTTGCGGAATAAGTAGAGCAGAAATTTATAGTGACAAGATAAATCAAGAAGATGATTTTAAAGGCAGAACATCTCATAAAAAAATATAAACAACGTACTGTTGTCAACAACGTATCCTTTCATGTAGAACAAGGAGAGATTGTCGGGTTACTGGGGCCCAATGGTGCTGGTAAAACGACCTCATTTTATATGATTGTAGGTCTGATCAAACCCAATGACGGAAAAGTATTTTTAGATGATCAAGAGATCACGCAAGATGCGATGTACCAACGCGCGCAGCGTGGAATAGGTTATTTAGCACAGGAAGCTTCTGTTTTCCGCAAGTTATCCGTAGAAAACAATATCCTCGCTGTACTGGAGATCCACTACCCCAACAAAGAAGAACGTATGGCCAAGTTGGAAGAATTGTTATCCGAATTCAGTCTGCATCGTGTCCGTAAAAACAGAGGTGATCTTTTGTCGGGGGGCGAGCGCCGACGTACGGAAATCGCTCGAGCATTGGCCGCAAATCCATCGTTTATCCTATTGGATGAGCCATTTGCAGGGGTTGACCCTATTGCCGTAGAGGAAATCCAAACGATTGTTGCTAAACTCAAAACACGTAATATTGGCATCTTAATCACCGACCACAATGTACAGGAAACTTTATCCATTACGGATAGGGCCTACCTTTTGACCGAAGGAAAGATTATGCTTACGGGCACACCTGAAGAAATCGCGGATAATGAACTGGCCCGAAAATTCTATCTTGGTCGTCATTTTGAATTAAGAAGGAAAAAATTTTAAAGCATAACGAATACCCTCTATGGCCTTATTAAACTCCATTTTTACTTGGTTCATGAAAAAAAGGATTCACCAAATCGAGCTTTTCATGAAATATCCCCACGATGTACAAGAGGAATGGTTCCAAAGTTTAATTTCTACTGCCGAGGCGACGGAATGGGGAAAAAAATACGACTACACCAGCATACTCACCCCAGAAATCTTCAAAGAGCGCGTACCTATACAGGATTATGACGATATCAAAGGTTATGTAGATCGGATGATCAAAGGTGAGCAGAATATTCTGTGGCCTTCGGATATCAAATGGTTTGCAAAATCTTCTGGAACAACCTCTGATCGTAGCAAATTTATACCGGTGAGCGAAGAGGCCCTAGAAGAATGCCACTTCCAGGGAGGGAAGGACATGTTGACTATATACTGTCACAATAGACCTGAAAACCGTGTTTTTACAGGAAAGTCTGTTGTCATCGGCGGTTCATCGCAGATCAACAACTTTAGCCCAGACTCCTATTATGGAGATCTATCTTCCATCCTGATCCGCAACCTTCCATTTTGGGCGGAATTCAAACGAACCCCAAACATGGAGGTGACTTTAAATCCCAATTTTGAAGAGAAAATTGAGCAGATCGCGCAAATTACCATCAAAGAAAATGTCACTAGTCTGGCGGGTGTACCAACCTGGAATATTGTGATGGCTAAACGTGTACTGGAAATCACAGGCAAGAACAATCTATTGGAAGTATGGCCAAACCTTGAGTTTTATGGTCATGGAGGTGTGAGTTTCAAGCCCTACCGCGAGCAGTTCCACAAACTGATTCCTTCAGATAAGATGTACTATCTAGAAAACTACAATGCCTCAGAAGGGTATTTTGGGTTACAGGATGAATCGGATTCTGAAGATCTTCTGCTCATGTTGGATTATGGGATTTATTACGAATTCCTTCCCACGGAACGAATGCATGAGGAAAACCCGACAACGCTACGTTTGGATCAGGTAGAAATCGGCAAGAACTACGCGCTGATCATTTCCACCAATGCCGGACTATGGCGTTATAAAATAGGTGATACAATCAAGTTTACGTCTTTGTCTCCCTACCGCTTTCAGATATCGGGACGTACAAAACAATATATCAATACATTTGGTGAAGAAGTGATTGTTGACAATGCCGAACAGGCACTAGCCGAAGCAAGCAAACTGACAAATGCGCGTATAAAAGATTACACCGCAGGACCAGTTTATTTTAGGGATGCCGAAGCAGGCGCGCACGAATGGGTCATTGAATTTGAACAGCAACCCAACGATTTTAAACGTTTTTGTGAAATATTGGATGCCAAGTTAAGAGAAATAAATTCAGATTACGACGCAAAGCGATTCAAGAACATGGCACTTCGCCCGCCAATTGTCCATAATGCACCATCAGATACTTTTTATAAGTGGATGAAATCTAGAGGTAAACTGGGTGGACAGAATAAAGTCCCTCGATTGAGCAATAATAGAGAATATCTTGACCCGCTTTTAAAGATTTTACAAGATTGACCGAACGTCTATTCTTGGGGAGATTAGCCAAAATTTTACGAGACTATCTTGGCTAATCTCTGTTTTTTTAGGGTTTAATTGCGGTTTTATACAAAAACACAAAAAAACCAAGAATAAAATTCACAGAAATACCTTTCTTTTGAATTTCAACATCACGCTGTAACAATTCGCGAGTTTCACCCGATGTTACTTCATTGCTTTTGTTAAGACGGTGAGTCAATTCCATACTAAGTTTATTTTATGATAAGTGATTTTATAGCGTAAAGCGACCCAATGCCCATCTACGGTCGCAGTCTTTATTGCCAAACTTTATGCCACAAA
>Ga0256899_1000804_pt1 | contig 10313 bp, 13 predicted proteins | sample MC6MC0687MT_FD_190202 | JGI IMG/M metagenome (GOLD analysis project Ga0256899, IMG submission 190202) | Metatranscriptome of enriched soil aggregate microbial communities from Iowa State University, Ames, United States - MC6-MC0687-MT... | ecosystem: Environmental > Terrestrial > Soil >...
CTCGCGCCGCGTCCGCAGAAGACGATCTCGAAGATCAATGTCGCGCTCGATGGCGGTCTCGAATCGATCAGGCAGAGCCCGCCGGCAGGACCTCTGACTGTGGCATCGATGTTGCCGGACGGTTTTGTCATCGACGTCTCGCGACTTGTCGCATACGTGCGCGACCCGGAGCCGGGCGAATGGATCGGTACCTCATTGCTGCGTCCGGCCTACAAGCATTGGATTCTCAAAGACGAATTCATGCGCATCCAAGCTGCCACAGCCAAGCGCAACGGCATGGGCGTCCCGGTCGGCACTGCATCGTCGAACGATCAGGGCGAGGTCGACAAGATGCAGGAGTTGGCGTCGAGCTTCCGCGGAAGTATGCACGCGGGTGTAGGTCTCGCAGAAGGCCAGACGATGGAGTTGCTCGGCGTGAACGGAAACCTGCCGGATATGGGGCAGGCGATCGAGTATCACGACAAGCAGATTGCGCTCGCTGCGCTGGCCCACTTCCTCAACCTCGACAAGGGTGGCAGTTTCGCTCTCGCGTCCGTCCAGGAAGACATGTTCGTCCAGTCCGTGCAGACGGTCGCAGAGTCCATCGCCAACACGGCGAATGCGCACATCATCGAAGATCTGGTCGACATCAACTTCGGTGAATCCGAAGCGGCGCCGCGAATTGTGTTCGATGAGATCGGCTCTCGTCAGGACGCAACCGCAGCATCTCTGGCGCTGCTGGTGCAGAACGGACTTCTCGAGGCTGACGAGGCGCTGAAGATCGCAGTCCGGCAGAACTTGGGCTTGCCGACGAACTTCAAGGCTGCTGAGGAGTCGACGACATGACCGATCTGGTGACGCCCGACCGCCCAATTCTCGTGACTATCCCCAACGTCGAGCTGATCAAAGCCGGATCCTGGGAAATCTCGACGGGCACATGGAATCCAACGTCGGAAGATCTCTACGCCGCAGTCGCTGCACTGAGTTCGCCGGCCATCCGACGCCCCACTCTCAAGCTCGGCCATACCGATCCGAGGTTCGACGGTGAGCCGACGATCGGCTACATCGACAATCTGCGCGTCGAGGACAACGGGACCACGCTTGTCGGGGACTACTGCGGCCTTCCTGGTTGGCTCGGCGACATCATGGCGTCCGCCTACCCGGATCGTTCGATCGAAGGCCGGTACAACGTCACCGACCAAACCGGAAGAACTCATCCATTCGTTCTCGAAGCGGTTGCGCTACTGGGTGTCACATCGCCTGGCGTCGGGACGCTCGGGAGCATCATCGACGTCGCCAGGCTGTACGGCGTGGCGGCTACTTCCAGCGGAAAGGAGTCATTCACGATGCCAGTATCCAGAGACGGATCACCGCACGCTTCCGCTGTTGTGGTCGCTGCGTCAGTGACTGTGGCGGAGCTGCAGAGCTCGTTCTACAACGGGCCCGCGGCAAACAGTTGGTGGTGGATCGAAGACATCTTCGTTGACCCACCCGAAGTGGTGGCAATCAACGACGAGGACGGCACCCTGCATCGGGTGCCGTTTGTCGTTGAAGGCGAAGAGATTACGTGGGGCGAGCCCCAGGAAGTGAAGCGCGAGTACGTCGCCGCTTCCTCCGGGCTCCGCGAACCCCTGGCCCACTGGGCCGACAAGGAATCTTCTCGGGCCGGCGCGCCAGAGAAGACCGTGGCCGCAACCTCGGGCACGAACACATCCGATACAGAAGGAGGCTCGACTGTGGCATTCACGGATGAGCAGATCAAGGAACTCCGCGAGGCCCTCGACCTCCCGGACACCGCAACCGAGCAGACGCTCTTCGATGCGCTGCTCGACAAGGCGACGGCCCCCGACAAGTCCGAGGACGAGTCGGAATCCAACACTCCAGTTGCAGCGTCGATCTCGAAGCTGAGCGAGGTCGCGAAGGCAAACGGACTCGTGCTGGTCGAGGCCAGTGGATACGAGGAGACCCGAGCAATGGCCGAGCGAGGCGCCAAGGCGCTCGATCGCCAGGAGAACGCCGACCGCGAGAAGTTGGTTTCCGAAGCCATCCACGCCGGCAAGATCCCGACCGCTCGAAAGGACCACTGGCTCAAGGCTCTCGAAGCCGATCCCGAAGGCGTAGCTGCATCGCTCGCAGCGCTCGCCCCGGGACTGATCCCGGTGTCCGAGGTTGGCCACAGCGTTGCCGCCTCGACCGAGACCGCCGAACTCGGCTGGTTCGGTGCATCTACCCCGAAGGAGGCTTGATTATGGCGAACGAAAACATCGGCGTGTACGAACCCGGAGCTGATATCTCCGGCCGCGCCAAGACTGCAGTCACCGGAAAGCGATTCCTCGCCATCGTCGGCAATCGTGACGGCGGGAACATCTCGGTCGGTCACGCAACGGCGGCCGGTCGCACCTGCGGCGTCTCGGACCGCGACACCGCAGCAGGCGATCTCGTGGGAATCAAGCGAGGCAAGGACCGCGTCACCTTCGTGACCGCCTCCGGACCCATCGCCGCCTTCGCCGAGGTGGAGGTCGGCGCCGCCGGCGTCGCAGTCACCAAGACATCGGGTGTAGCCGTGGGCTACGCCGTCACCGCTGCAGCGTCGGGTGCCGACGCTGAGATCAGCCTCTACTGAAAGGGGACGCATCATGCCTTCTCCCTCTCCCGTGGCGTACCCGCTCGGTGCGCCCACCCTCGTCGGCGGCGCCCTTACCGTCGACACCGCCCTGAAGCAGCCGCAGCGCATCACCAAGCGGCTCGCCGACATCACGCTTCAGAAGTTCATCGTGGACAAGATTTTCTCGTCCTCGGGTGTCTCTGTCGCGTCCGGAGCCGTGATCTACGACCAGGTCGTGGCGAACGAGCTCTACACCGCTCGTGACATCGAGCAGCGTGCGGCCGGCAACGAGTACCCGATCGTCGGCGGCGAGCGCCAGGACCCCAAGACCGCATCGGCCGAAGACTGGGGTGGCAAGTTCTTCATCACCGATCAGGCGAAGAGTCGAAACGATGTCGTGTACTTCGACAACCAGGTGACTCAGCTCGCCAACACGGTTGTGCGGAAGGTCAACGCGCGCGCAGTCGCAACTCTCGAGTCCGCCATCGCTGGTCTCAACGGCGCGGGCGTGGTTCCTGGCCACGACTGGTCGAACATCACCCTGTCGGGCAACGCGCCGACCCCCAACGCGGAGCGTCCCGGCGCCGACTTCGCCAAGGTTCAGCTTGCCGCCGACCGCGAGGAACTCGGCGTGGTCTACGACCTGTGGATCGTGAACCCGCAGGAGAAGGCGAACCTGGTCATCGCTTACGGCGAGGACTACGAAGCCATCCTCCGGGCATCCGGGATCGAGATCTTCGACTCCAATCGCGTTACCGCCGGAACCGCCTACGCCGTCGCGCGGGGCCAGGTCGGTTTCCTCGACTACGAAGTCGGCCTGACGACCGAGACGTGGCGAGAAGAGAAGACGCGCAAGAACTGGGTCCAGTCCTACGTCCAGCCGATCTTCGGAGTTACGAACCCGTACTCCATCAAGAAGGTCACCGGATTGGCGGGCTGAGATGACCGAGAAGACGATACGAGTTGCGGTATGGGAGTACCTCAACCACGAAGGTAAGCGACGGTTCGCCTACTTCGGTGACGTTGTCGATCTGCCCGATTCGGAGATCGAGCGCGGCGAGCAGGTCGAGGCGTTCGGCGCAGATTTGACACTCTCGGATCTCGCTGATCAGCCTGATCCTTCGACCAAAGCGGAAGTGCCTGCAGAACAGCCTGCCACTCCGGCGGAGCCTGGCGCGACAACCGCGGACACTCCACCGGCTGCCGACGTCAAGCTCGAGCGCCCGAAGAATGCGGCACCGAAACCGGAATGGGTCGAGTACGCAGCCTGGCGCGGTATCGACGGTGTCGAGGACATGAGCAAGGACGAGCTCGTCGCCGCAGTCAACACGCTCGACGCACAGTGAGATGAGGGGGCTTCATGGCATTCGCAACACCTGATGAGCTTGCGGCGCAATGGGGCCCCCTCGATTCGATCCAACGGGCGCGGGCGACCGCACTGTTGGACATGGCCGAGCGCATGCTGCGAAAGCATGTCGACTTCAGCGGAGCACAAGCAGGCGACGACCTGCTGAAGATCGCCAAGCAAGTGTCGATCGACATGGTGATCGACGCGCTGATTCCCGGGCAGCACCGAGGGAAGTCTTCATACTCACTGGCTGCCGGAAGTTTTCAGGAATCGGCTACCTTGCTCAACCCCTCGGCGACGCTGGTGTTCACCAAGGATCAGCGCGCTCTGTTCGACCTTCCGGGCGGTGCTTCGCCGCGGTGGTACTTCGGGGATGATCCCCAGTGACATTCTCTCTGACTCGTTCGGTGGAGCATGCCGCGTATGTCGCAGCTGGCGAAGACGAGCTGGGCAACGAAATCGCCAGCTACGCCTTGCCAGTCACGGTTCGCGTATTCGGCTGGGAGCCGCCGCGATCGGATGAGCCTGCCTTGGCCGGCCACGATCGCGTTGTCGTCGACTTGAGGCTGTATGCGCCACAGTCCATGGGCGCCAAGCCTGCTGACTACGTAATGGTTGGTGGCAAACGCTTCGAAGTGATCGGCTGGCCCGAGGATCCGAACGACAACGGCATCTGGAGCCCCGGTCTCGTGTCGGTCAATCTACGGAGAATCGAGGGTTGATGGCCAAGCGGATGAAGGTAACCCACGCCGAGGGTGTCGACATTCTCGGCGAGGTCGCGGTGAGTGTGGAAGAGGGTATTCTCCTCGTCTTCACCGACCAGACGAAGACTGTACTGATCAAGGCTTATAACCGCGAGGTGTGGGCCTTCGCCGAGTTCGTGGAGGTGGACGGTGAAGTTCGAGCCGAATGAACAAGCCTTCTTTCACATTCGCAGCGTGCTGGCGCGGCCATTGGTCGAATCGACCGCGGCGCGGATCGCCGGATCGTTCGGCGCCGGATACGGCTGGTCGTCCAGGCAGGGTCAGAAGCGCTGGCGCGCAAGCGTCTACCCGAAGACGTGGGCGGCTCGCATGGACAATGCCACGAACAACACGATGGTCCGAAGATTCGGGAGTGGATGATGGCCGACAACTGGGGCGAAGCCCCTCCGTCACAGGCGGTCATGGTCGCAGCGCTCAAAGCCGGACTGGCTGCCGAGGGCGACACCACGCACGTTGGAACGAAGGCGCCGAGAGACACGGAAAATCCGAGCGCTCGCCGGATCCGCGTCTCTCGCATCGCTGGTGGAAGTGAAACCTTCGCCACTGATTCGGCGCGGTTTCTGATTGAGTGTTGGGACCCTAGTGAATTGGCTGCCGAGCAGTTGGTGAACAAGGTGCGTCGGCTCCTGAAACAGTGCCGGGGGCAGCGGTTTGCCGGGGCGTTCATTCACGGATCCAAAGCGACCTCACTTCCCGTCAATTTTCCCGATCCCGGCACGTCGTCGGCCCGTTTTCAATTCACCGGCGAGCTGACCATCGGCTTGCTGTAACAGATTTCGCTCGACCCTCTGGCCCGGTGCAACGATGCCTGAGAGGGGCAAATCATGACTGTCAATGTCAACAACGCGTTCGTCGGCACTCCTCACATCGACGGAGGCGTGTTCTTCCGCGCCCCGGTGGGAACCGAACTTCCCACCGATGCACTGTCCGCACTCGATCCGCTGTTTCTCGATCACGGCGCTGTGGGTGAGGACGGTCTGACTGTCGCTCAGACCCGCGACAACACCGACATCAAGATGTTCGGCGGCAAGACGTTCATCAACGTCCAGACCAACTACGACGAGACGATCACCATCACGCTGCTCGAGGACGATCTTGTGGCAGTGCTCAAGACCTCGTTCGGTGATGCCAACGTCATCACGACTCCTGCGACCGCGACGCACGGTGTGCAGAAGACGATCTACCACACTGCCGATCCACTGCCGATCAGTTCCTTTGTCGTCGAGGCGATCTCCGGGAAGAAGACGAAGCGCTACGTCGTCGAGAACGGCCAGGTTGTCACGGTCGGTGAAGTGAAGGATGTTCACAACAACGTCACGAGCCGCACGCTGACCATCAAGACCTACGCGCCGACTTCGGTCGAGCTCAAGGGCGGAAACGTGGTCGAGTACCGCGACGACGGAGTCCTGACCCCTTAGTCGCCGTGCCGGGCCCAGCCACCTTGCCGAGCACGGCGCTACTCCCAGGAGGTAACTGATGACGTACGCCGAACAAACCTGGACTGACAACGATCCGTCCACCCCGCTGTCCGCTTCGCGACTTCGTCACATCGAAGAGGGCGTGAAGGGTGCCCACGATGCGATCGACGAACTGCCTGCGCCATTCTCTGGCGCGTACGGCGACCTTTCCGGCAAGCCGACCATTCCCACCTTGCCGGCGCTGGCGACAGCTGCCGAATTGCAGGCAGGAACAGTCACAACGTCGCGCTTGGTGAGTCCCAAGCTGATTCACGACGAGATTGCACGGCAGATCGCTGCCATCGCGCCGTAACGGCGCTGAACCCACCCGGCAGGGGTTGATTGACACCCCACTGCACCGGGCCGCCCTTGCCGGGTGGCCTCAAAGGCCCGGTCGCATATCTCCCATAAGAAACACAACGAAAGGCCTGGTGCAACATGCCTAAAGCTGCCGAGAAGGTCACTGTCGACCTGAAAGAGCGAACACTTTTCGTCGACGGAGTCGAGTTTCCTTGGCATATCTCGGAAGAGGGGCCACTTTTCGGCCCTCTCCTTGGCCCCGTTCGGGAAGTCACGATCACGCTTCTCGCGCATGACGTCGAAGTGATTCCGCAGTCCAACTAACCCTCCGAACTCCACGAAAGGCCTGGTGCAACATGGCAACCCATCGCATTACCTCCGCACACGCTGAAAAGTCCAAGCTCAAGATCGAATTCGAGACTGTCGATCCGGCCGACGAAAACGCCGAACCGATTCTTCACACTCTGAACGTGCCGAAGTGGCATTACCGGCCGAAAGCTGTTGTCCTCGAGTCCAAGAAGTGGCTCGAAAAGGAGAACGCAGACCGCAAGAAGTCCAAGGACGATGAAGTCACGGCGCTCGAGCTGATGATCTTCACGGTCGGACTCGTGCAGCCCGAATTGAAGCCGCTCGTCGACGGGCTCTCGATGGGGGAGCAGCACGAGATCTGGCAGGTCTGGTCGGGGGAGGTGCCGATCTCCGAGGGGGAATCGGAAGCCTCCTCAGACTCCTAGAAGACAGGAAAGCTGAGGGGGCCATACAGGCCGACCTGCTGGATAGAGGGCGGTCGCTCGAAGACTTGGGCGACACCCTCTCCTGGTGGGACCTGGCGTGCATCATCGAGAACTTGCCTGCGTCGTCGGCCTACTCGCGCTACCTGGATCCGGACGCTATCTACCGGACGCCGGAGAACATGATCGCCATTCTCGCCGCAGATGGCGCGCGCGGCACGAACGCGCTCTTCAAGCTCCTGGTCTCCGATCCGGCAAGTAAGCCAGAGCTGCCCAAGAAGTCCGGCGTCGTCATCGATGCACGCGCAGAGATCAAGAAACGTCAGGCCCAGTTCGCCGCACAGAAGGCGGCAGAGGCCGTGTGACAACTCAATAGTGGAGGTGCTCCGTGGCAACCGAACTCGGCGTTGGATACCTGTCGATCGTCCCGGAGACCTCCAAAGTCATCCCTGGTATCGACAAGGCGCTCACCGGTGCCCAGGCCAACGCCGACCGGGCCGGCCAGGGGATGGGCAGCAAGATCGCCGGTGGCATCGGCACCACACTCAAGTTCGGTGCCGCCACTGCAGGAGCTGCAGCCGCCGGCGTCATCGGTACGGCACTGACCCAGGGCATGGCCCGAGTCGTCGCGATCGACGATGCCAAGGGCAAACTCGCCGGACTCGGCCACACGGCCGAAGGCGTCACCACCATTATGGATTCCGCTTTGGCCTCCGTGAAGGGGACCGCCTTCGGCCTGGGCGATGCTGCCGGCATCGCAGCGTCGGCAGTCGCCGCGGGTATCAAGCCCGGCGAAGAACTGACGAAGTACCTCACCCTCACCGGTGACGCAGCAACCATTGCCGGATCCTCACTCGAGGAAATGGGCTCAATCTTCAACAAGGTCCAGACCTCCGGCAAGGCGTACACCGACAACCTGAATCAGCTTGCCGACCGCGGCATCCCGATCTTCCAATGGCTCCAGGACGAGTACGGCGTCACCGCTGAAGAACTGTCCAAGATGGTCAAGGAAGGCAAGGTCGACGCCGAGACCTTCAACAAGGTCATCCAGGAGAACATCGGCGGCGCCGCGCTCGAATCCGGCAAGACCCTTCGCGGTTCATTCGCGAATATGAAGGCCGCGCTCGGCCGCGCCGGTGCTGCAGTGATCGAGCCGTTCCTGCCGATGATGAAGGCAGGCCTCGGAAAGGTTATGGAGTTCACCGACAAGGTGACACCCCATCTGAAGGCCGGCGCCGAGAAGGCTGCCGCAGGACTGACCGACATGGGTCGCGCCTTCATGTCGTCGGGAGACTCCATCGAGGGTCCGGCGACGAAGATGGAACGCTTCGGCGTCAAAGCCCGCGAGGTCGTAGACGGCATCAAGGGCGTCTGGTCCATCCTGTCGAAGGGCGAGTTCGCAGGGTCCAAGATGACCTTCGGCCTCGAAGAGGACTCGAAGACTGTCGAAATCCTGTTCAAGATTCGCGAAGGCGCACAAGCACTCTGGGATGTCGTCAAGTCCCCTTCCGGTGAGAAATTCACAACCTTCCTCGAGACAGTCAAGGGCACCGGTGGCGAGGCTGCCAACTCAATGGGCAAGGTCGAGTCTGGAGCCAACACCCTCACTGGGGCGCTGAAGTCGATCGGCTCCGCTGCCGCCGGTGGCGCAACCGCCCTCGTTAGCCTGGGTGGAGACACTGCGACCGTCGCTGTAGCCGGCATAAAGGCCCTTGGCTCCGTAATGGGGTATTTCGCTGAACACACCGGTGTTGCGACAACAGTTTTGGCGGGATTCGCGGCTTCGGTTGCGATCGCTAAGACGGTCGAGACCGGATACCAGGCGGCGATGATCGCCCGCACGGTGATGATGCCTGCCCAGATGCTGATCCAGCGTCAGCAGACGGCAGCATTGGTCGCACACACAGCGATGATGCGCGCCAACATCATTGCCATCGGTGGCTCATTGCCTCCGGAACAGGCGAGCATCGCCTCGCGCGCCCGGTTGGCGATTACAACGAGACTGGCGACAGCAGCGACCGTTTCGTCGACGTCATCGCTCATGGCGTACGCAGCGGCTCAGCGAGCGGCTGCAGCGTCGTCAGGCCTGCTTGTCGGAGGTATGCGTCAGGCTGCCGCGAGCACCGCTGTAATGGGTGCGCGTGTGGCGGGCGCCGGATCGACGGCCATGAGCGGCCTCAAGTCCGGGTTGGGCAGTGCCGTCTCACTGCTCGGAGGTCCAGTTGCCGTCGGCGTCATGGCCGCCGGCGCCGCGGTTATGTACATGGGATCGAAGTTCTCTGACGCGAACGACAAGATCAAGAACTCCCAGAAGACGTACGCCGACTACGCAGTCAGTGTTCGCGATTCGAACGACGATCTGAAGAACGCCTTCAACAAGTCGAACGGCATCGCCGATTCCGGCGTGCTGAGCGTCGTCGAGGCCCAGATTAATTCAGCACGGACGGCGCAGAAGGAATTTGCAGACTCTGCTCCGGGTATCTGGGGTGGCATCGGGTCGTCGATCGCCACCGTTTGGGACAGTGTCGACGGCCGAATTGACGGCACAGCCATGAAGTCGTTCTCTACTGCAGAGGATCTCGGCAAGAAGGGCCGAGATGCGTCGGCAGCGTTCGACAAGCTGAACATGTCGACGTCCGACATCGCGAAGGTCCTTACCGGACCAAAGGATGCATACAAGGCGTTCACGGATCAGATTCTGCAGACCACCGAAGGCGGTGGGGCGCTGGTCGACATCTTCGACAAGCAGCGGAAGACTCTGGAGGACTTGAAGACTCCAGCGGGAGAATTCTCGGCGGCTGTGAAGGCCATCAATGACGGATCCGTGTCGGCAGCCTCGGGTGTCGACGCATTGAACTCGGCTCTCGCTCGTCAGCGTGGCGAGCAACTCTCTGTCGAAGATGCTCAGCAGCGGGTAAATGACACCTTGCGAGCATTCTCCGAGGCGGCGAGTGCTGCCGGTGGCAGCGTCATCAACGCGGCGGGTCAGATCGATACTGGAACGGCCGCGGGCTCACGGCTGTACAGCGAAATGAAGAATGTCGCCGGCGCGATGGACGAGGCTGGCAATGCGGCATATACGTCGGCCATCAAGCAGGGTCAGTCGCATGCTGACGCGGCCCAGGCTGC
>Ga0256899_1000807_pt1 | contig 10298 bp, 10 predicted proteins | sample MC6MC0687MT_FD_190202 | JGI IMG/M metagenome (GOLD analysis project Ga0256899, IMG submission 190202) | Metatranscriptome of enriched soil aggregate microbial communities from Iowa State University, Ames, United States - MC6-MC0687-MT... | ecosystem: Environmental > Terrestrial > Soil >...
GATAGCCTTATTAATTGCATCAATCTGCGAATTGATACTTGCCGCTTTCTGAGGATTTTGTTTAAGGAGTTCCATTTTCTTGTTTAATCCTTCTTTTAGCATTTGGGTAATCATCATTTTCACTTGAGGATTGTCTCCCATCTGACCTTTTGCCTGTCCCAAAATCTTTGTAATACTTTCTGTAGCTTTCAGATTATCGGAAGTCATAATCCAGTTGTAGCCTTCTTCAGCAACTTTCCCCAATTCGGGATCCTGGAATTTCACAAAAGGATAAAAAGCTACAACAGGAGCTAAATTCGCCATTTGAGAAGTCACCTTATTTTTAACCACAACAGGTAAAAGCTGATTCAGCATTTCTTCTGAAGCATCCTGTAAATCTATTTTATCAGCAAATGTATTGGCTTTTGACGGGTCTACAGAAATAATAGCAGCCAAAGAATTTACCTTTACCGAATTGGAAACTGCATTTAACCCTTTTTCAAAAATTGCCACATATTTTTTGTCTTTGGTCTTCGCTAAGGCGGCAATTGCAGCTCCCTGAACCAATGTTTTTGGATCATTTACTGCTAATTTTTCAACGTCTCCGGCTAAAGCTTTCATTTGTTCGGGAATACTTAAATCCATTAGTTCCAAAGCTTTAATTCTGATTCTGAAAAAAGAATCTTTTAAAGCGGCAGACAATAATTTTGTGGCAGCAGGATTTTTACCTACCTGATCTTTGATACCGTTCAGCGCATTGTATTTGCTCTTAAATTCCTTAGAATTGGTAAACTGAAGAAGATTTTGTTCCGGTGTTTTAGAATCGGTAATATCGGCAAGTAAAATTCCGTCGGCATTTATATTAATTAAATCCGGGTTTTTAGACGAATCAAATGTAAATGTATTTTTTGCGGCAGCATTTGCCCAAACATTGTATCTCTTAGGTTTACCATTATCATACACATCAATTGCCAAAGGAAATTCGAACGGAAGATCCTGTGACTGATTCAAAGTAACGGTAACCTGTTTTTTTACTGGTTCAAATGATGTAGTATAACTCAATTTCGGGTTTCCGCTTCCGAAATACCATTGATTGAAGAACCAGTTTAAATCTTTTCCTGAAACTTTCTCGAATGATAGTCTAAGCTGATGCGCTTCGGCATTTTTGTATTCGTTGGTTTTAAGATAGTCTGTGATTCCTGCAAAAAATGCATCATCACCAAGATAGTTTCTAAGCATGTGCAGAATTCCGCCTCCTTTCTGATACGTAACAAGATCGAAAACATCTTCGCGGGAACTGTAGTCAAACCGTACCAGATTCTTTTTGAAATCTCCAGGATTGTGAATGTAATGATCTACATCTTCCATCTGATGATAATCTGCCTGATCTTTACCGTATTTATACTCGTTCCAAAGGTATTCTGAGTAATTGGCAAAAGATTCGTTCACCGTTAAATTACTCCAGCTTTCTGCGGTAACCAGATCTCCAAACCAATGGTGGAATAATTCGTGAGCGATCGTATCTTCCCATTTATTTTCATCGATCAACTGACCTGGTTTTTGTAAAATATCGCTTCCGTGAAGCGTTGCTGTTGTATTTTCCATTGCGCCGCTAACGTAATCTCTTCCCGAAATCTGTGCATATTTCGCCCAGGGATAATCATAACCCAGTTTTTTAGAGAAAAAATCGATCATTTCAGGAGTATTTCCGTAGATCTGCTTTGCGTAAGGCTCATATTCTTTTTCGATATAATAATCTACCGGAATATTTTTCCATTTATCTTTTACAACCGTATATTCACCAACTCCCATAAAGAAAAGGTAAGTTGAATGTCTTTTATCCATCACCCAATGATCTGTTCTTTCGCCGTTGGATTCTTTTTTTGATTCTTTTAAAATTCCGTTTGAAAGCGTAACGTATTTATCAGGAACGGTCATAAAGATTTCCTGCGTTGTTTTCTGATTGGGTTTATCAATAGTCGGAAACCAGGCTGAAGAAGATTCTGTTTCACCCTGAGTCCAGATTTGTGTTGGCTTATCCGGATCCTGACCTTGCGCATTAATAAAATAAAGTCCTTTCGCATCATTGATTGCGGCACTTCCCTCTTGTTTTACTTCATTCGGACGAGAGGTGTATTTAATGTAAACTGTATAATCCTGATTTCTGGTATATGTTTTATCTAAAGTGATTTTTAAGATATCATTTTTATAGTCATATTTCAACGGCGATTTTTTACCATTCTGATCCAAAGCCACCTCGTGAATCAACATTCCTTTTGCATCAAGCGTCAATTCGTTTGTCGCATAGAAGTATGGCGAAGCGGTAAGCCATTCTTCCCCATTCATCTGTTCTTTCTGATAATCAAAATTGACTTTCAGTTTGGTATGCTTTAATTCTGTAATTTTGGTATGGGTAGCTCTGTAAACTTCGTTTCTTCCGGAAGTCTCAGTTTGTGCAGATACATTTGCGGAGAATAAAACTCCGAGTATTGCAATTGATAAAATCGCCTTTCTCATTATTAATTATTTACACAGCATTCAGAAACTATCAGGAAAACCTAATTTTTATTCTGAAGCCTATTTTATTATTTTAAGATTATTTTTTGATCAGAATGTCAAATATATCATTGACTAATGTTTCGTAGTCACCTTTCTTGAGCTGTTCTTTTGTTTTCGCAAAAGCTTTCTTCAGTTCACTTTCTGGATTTTCATCGTCGATAACTTCAATATCATTAATACCTTTCACCTGAAGCAAAAGTTCTTTCAGTTTTTCGACATCCGTATTTTCTTCGATATTGATTTTAAGTGATTTCATAGTAGATAGGTAGGAATTCAGGACTGAAAGTTACAAAAAAAGTGAAGTTTTGCGCTTCACTTAGTCTTTATTAAGTAGTCTTATTAAATTGTCAGGGTTGCCTTTTGATGGTAGAAATAAAAGAATTTCAACAGAATCAATTTGAATATCAAAATATACTTTCACCTGTTTCTTTCCCAATAATGCAAATCGTAATTTACTATCAGAATCAATTTTAGGATACGAAATTATTTTATCACTTAATGATTGTTTAAATTTCTCAAGATCTTCTTTAAACAAATATAATTCTTTATCATTCCAGCGATGGTTCAAAAAATCAATTATTTCCTGAAGACTTTTAATCGCATTTTTTGAAAAAACTATTTTCATTTTTTACTAAAAATCGAATCAATTAATTCTTGCGAAAATTCTTCGTGTTCCCCATTTTTAATCTCATTTCTGCTTTGTTCAATTAATTGTTTAAACTCATCAGAGTTCTCAATTTTACTCCAAGAATAAGTTACGTCTTCATCAGTTTCTACGCTTACAACTCCTTTTACTTTTGAAAGAAGTTTTTTAATGTAAGAAACATCTGCATATTCGTTAATATTAATTCTAATTTCCATACTTACAGCATTTTAACCAAAGTTAATGATTAAATTTTAAAAATCAAATCGCTACAGGTGCTTTAATTCCCGGATGCGGATCATAATTTTCCAACGTAAAATCTTCAAAATCAAAATCGAAAATATTTTTGATTTCAGGATTTATTTTCATTGTAGGTAAAGCTCTTGGTTCTCTTGAAAGCTGTCTCTGTACCTGCTCAAAATGATTGTTGTAAATATGAACATCTCCAAAAGTATGAACATAATCGCCCACTTCCAGACCGGTAACCTGTGCAACCATCATCAATAAAAGCGCATAGCTTGCAATATTGAAAGGAACCCCCAGAAAAACATCTGCACTTCTTTGGTATAGCTGAAGCGATAATTTTCCGTCTGCAACATAAAACTGAAACAAAGCATGACAAGGTGCTAAAGCCATGTTTGGAATTTCCGCAGCATTCCATGCAGAAACGATCAATCTACGAGAATCCGGATTTTTTTTGATCTGCTCGATGACTTCAGAAAACTGGTCAACCACTTTTCCGTCTGCACCACTCCAACTTCTCCATTGTGCACCATAAACCGGACCTAAATCTCCGTTTTCATCTGCCCACTCGTTCCAGATTGAAACACCGTTATCCGTAAGATATTTGATGTTCGTATCTCCTTTGATGAACCAAAGCAATTCATAAATAATAGATTTCAAATGAACTTTTTTAGTCGTAACCAAAGGGAAACCTTTAGACAAATCATATCGTAACTGGTAGCCAAAAACACTGCGTGTTCCTGTTCCTGTTCTGTCTGTCTTATCGGTTCCGTTATCTAAAATATGCTGAAGTAAATCGAGGTAGTTTTGCATTTTGAGGCGAATAATTGTGAATACAAAATAAAGAATTTTAAAATTAAAAATCAGTTAAAAACAGAAATATTAGTGATAGAAAAAAAGCATCCATGAAATCATGAATGCTTTTTTTTAATTTAATTCTATATAAAACTTAAACAGCAGTATAACCTCCATCAACAAGATAGTAACCTCCGGTCATAAAAGAAGATTTGTCTGAGCTTAGAAATAAAACTAGTTCTGCAACTTCTTCCGATTTCCCGAGTCTTCCCATCGGATGTTTTGCAATTAAAGCTTTTTTTGTGTTCTTCATCAAGCTGATTAAGCAGCGGAGTATCAATATAACCAGGACCTACCGCGTTACAACGGATATTTTTCTGTCCGTACTCTGCACCAATATTTTTTGTTAGTCCAACAACCGCATGTTTTGTAGAAGTGTAAGCTGAAGAAAGTGGCGCTGCAACCGTTCCGTGGATGGATGCAATGTTGACAATAACACCGCCGCCATTTTTTTCCATTTGTGTCAGTTCATATTTACAGCCATAGAAAACGCCATCCAAATTGATGTCGATTACCTTTTTCCAGCCATCCAAAGTATAGTCTCCGGTTGGGTTGGCTTCTCCACCGATTCCTGCATTGTTGCAGGCAATGTCTAATCTTCCGTAAGTTTCAACAGTTTTGGTGACAAGTGCTTCAACCTGTTCGGGATTTGAAGTATCTGCTTTTACGAAAGTTGCTTCACCGCCTTGCGATTTGATTTCTTCAACAGCTGATTTTCCGTGTTCTTCGTTGATGTCTGAAACGATAACTTTTGCGCCTTCTTTAGCGTATAATTTTGCAATGGCAAGTCCTATTCCTGAACCTGCACCTGTAACCAATGCTACTTTATTGTCTAAAATTTTCATAATAAATGTATATTAATTATGATTTTTAAACTGCAAAAAAGATGCAAATCGGTTTTAATAACAGTTAATTATTTCATAAATGTTTCTTTTTGAAGCAATAATATTTTTGAAACTAATTCCCGTTTAAATCATTCGATCGAAATAATCTTTTGACTGATATTGTTTAAAGAAAAACTTTCGTTTATAATTTTCCCATGCATTGCTTTTGCCAAAGGAGATTCGGGAGAGATGCAGATTATTTTTTGATTTTCAAAAATGATTTCGCCTAATGAGACAGAAATATAAAATAGTCCTTTTTCGGTTTTCACAATTGCTCCCTTTTCTACTTTATCGGAGGGTTTCACTATAATATTTTTCAAGAAATCCTGCTGTTTCAGCACTTCATTTAGCTGTCCTTGAAGATTATTGATCTCCTGCTGAAGCATCTCTCTTCCTGTTTCGTATTTATCACCCATTGAGCTTTTTGTATCATTATTTGAAGCACGGGTCTCAGCAATAAGCTTCTCGAAATTTTTGATTTTTTCTGAAAGCTTTTCTTTGATAATATTGATGAGTGAAAATTTGTTCATATTAGGTTGTGGCTAAAGCCTTTTATTTTATTTTAATTAGAAAGCGGGCTAAAGCCCGCTCCTATTACTAATATTTAAAATTAAATTTTATTTTTCAAAAACAGCATAGTCGGAAACCTTAAAAGTAAAACTTTTCCCATTGCTAAAATCTCTTTTGCCACCATCAAAAACATTATTGAAAATTCCGCTTACATTTTCATCTTCAATAGAAAATTCAACGTCTTCTTTTGAAAAATTTAATACTACCAAAACTTCATTCCATTTGTTTTTTCTTATAAAAGCAAAAATTTTATCATTTGCAGATGTATTTAAAAGATAAGTTACAACGTTCGGATCGCCTCCTCTTAAAGCAGGATTTAACGATTTTAGATTTAATAAAGTTTTATAAAAATCGGCCATTTTACAATCACACGTCCAGTCGATAGAGTCTTTTTCGAAAAATTCCAACCTTTTTAAATTGGGAAGTTCCTGACCTGAATACAGCAAAGGAATTCCGTTCCAGGTTGCAGAAAACACAGCCATAGGCTTTGTAATGTCGCCATATTTTTCAAACTCGGTTCCGTTCCATGAATTTTCGTCGTGATTGGTTGTAAACCATGCTCTCATTGAAGAATCTCCTATTTGAGAATATTTTCTGAGCAAATCTACAAGTTCACTGATCGGTTCATTATTTTTATAAAAATCGGCCGATTTATGCATCCATTTCCATGAGTAACTTGCATCGAAAATCTTACCATATTCCGGATTTTCGAGCTCATCAAATTCGCCTATAAAAAACAGAGGTTTTATTTTTTCAAGTTCGGATCTTGCTTCTTCCCAGAAATCTACCGTTACCCACGATGCAAGATCACATCTGAAACCGTCGATATTTGTTTCTTTAATCCAGAATTTCATCGCTTCGATCATCTTTAGGCGCATTTCTTCATTCTGATAATCCAGCTCAATGATATCATCCATACCAGAAGCCATTTTAAAAGTATTGTTTTCTTTCAGATAAAATTCGGGATTGGTTTTCGTCCAGATATGATCCCAACCCGTATGATTGGCAACCCAGTCGATAATCACTTTAAAACCTAAACGATGCGCTTCATTCACCAAATGCTTGAAATCGTCCAAAGTTCCGAATTCAGGATTCACCGAAGTATAATCTGATGCAGCATAAGGACTTCCGAGATTTCCTTTCTTATTGAGTTGGGCAATCGGTGTAATGGGCATAAACCACAACGTTTTTACACCCATATTTTTGAGGCGGGGCATTTCTTTTTCAAATGCTTTAAAAGTACCTTCTTTGGTGTATTGTCTTACATTGACTTCGTATATATTGGTGGTGTGTTTCCATTCCTGAGGTAAATCCATATTCATTTTCATTTTATAATCTAAGAAACATGTTCTGTTTGGTAAATCTTTTTTAAGTTTTATAATTTAAATCAAATATAAGTTCTCACTGATTGTGCAGATTTAGCAGATTGTGATATAAAAATCAGTCTAATCCGTAAAATCTCCGAGAGGAAATATTTTTACAAAAATAGGAATTTGAGTTTTAAATTTTATTAAAACAAAAAACCCTGAACTTGAATTCAGGGTTGTATTTTAAATTTTATCTTTCGTTGTCATCGTCTTCATCATCGAAAACGTCATCGTTGTAGTCTTCTTCCTCTTCATCATCAAAATCATCATCTTCATCTGCAAAGTTGTTGCTTCCTCCGAAATCATCATCAAAACTAAAATCATCATCCATCAATGGCATTGCCGATTTTTTGTTTTTGGAACCTGAAGAACCGTTTTTAGTTGGTGCTTTTAAAGGTGCGTTTCCAAATCTGTAAGTCGTGATCGGATAATTTACGCCTTTCGTCTCTTCAACAACTTCTACCAATTCGCAGAAAAATTCCCAAAGATCCAGAAGACCATATTGGAACTGTGCTTTATCTCCTGCAGATTCGAAGGCTTCATCGATGTACACATCAGACATAATCTCTCCGTCTCCATCATCACTCATATCTTCTAACGGCACACTTTTTACAACAGTACCATCCTCTTCAAGAAGATTAAAAGTAGAAAGCTCATCTCCGCTAAGGTTGAACGCACTTTTAATTCCCAAATGTAAGTTCCAGAGTGTTTGTTTTCCTTTGATCTCCACATCTCGGAAAATGTCTTCTTTTGTATCTAATATTACACGGATCTTATAAACCATATCAGTATTTCAATTACTTTTTGCCTATATTTATTATGATAAATTCTTGTTGCAAATATATAATAAATGAGATTTTACAAAAAATATTTAATAATTTTTTAGAAACTTTTTTTTTCTTACATTTCACCAAAATCATTTACTTTTATCGAGCATAAAACTGAATTTTGTGCCTTCAAGATAGACGCTTTCTGCAGTAATATTTTCGTTATGTGCTTCCAGAATATGCTTTACAATAGCTAAACCTAAACCGGAACCGCCCTGTCTTCTGCTTCTGCTGGTTTCCACTCTGTAAAAACGTTCGAAAATTCTTGGTAAAAGTTCGGCTTTAATTCCCATTCCGTTATCAATGACTTCAATAAGGACTTTGTTTCTGAGAACACTTGTTTTTACCACTACCCTTGCTTCCTGCCTGTTGGCATAATGAATGGCATTTGAAATCAGATTAATAAAAACCTGAGAAATTTTTTGCTTATCGGCATCCACAAAAATCTGGCTGTGCAAAGTCTGCAGCTGTAAAGCGGTATTGTTTTTCTCTGCTTCAAGATCAAGAAGATCGAAAACTTCTTTTATAAGAATATTGACATCAAATTTGGAAACATTAAGATTGATTTCTCCGGCTTCCAGTCTGTTGATCATATCGAGATCGTTGACAATAGCGATCAACCTTTCGACAGAAAAACCGATTCGTTCTAAATATTTATCGCGAATCATCATATTGTCTACTCCGCCGTCAACCAGAGTTTCTACATAGCCCTGAATGGAAAAAAGCGGAGTTTTAAGCTCGTGAGAAACATTTCCGATGTATTCTTTACGGTAGCTCTCCATTTCCTTCATCATATCCATTTCTGTTACCTGCTGCTGATTGAAATCTGAAAATCTTTCGCCAAGCTCTTTCAGCGTTATATTATTCTGATCACTATAAACAATTTCTTCGGGAAGGATTTTTGAGATCTTTCTGACCTGCTTTTTGGCGTAATAATTAAAAAGCAGTTCGAGAACCACATAATTAATAATAAACATTAAAAAAACACAAAGAAAAAAGCCAATTTTGAATTGGGAAGTATTATAATATATATCTTTTAGCGAATCGAAAACGATTACCAAAATGAGCATTACCAGAGTAAGCAAACATGATGAGACGAAGGTGAGTCTGTAAAATTTCAATTTTACAAAATTTTGGGGTTGAATGTAAAGGTAGGAATTTTCTGAATTAAACGATCAGTTTATATCCTATCCCTTTTAAGGTCTGAATGGTATTGATTCCTAATTTCTCTCTCAGTCTTCGGATGTGCACATCGATTGTTCTTTCACCAACAATGACATCATTACCCCAAACTTTCTCAAGAATCTCTTCTCTTTTGAAAACTTTTTCGGTGTTTGAAGCTAAAAGGTAAAGCAGATCGAATTCTTTTTTAGGCAATAAAAACTGTTGTCCGTTTTTTGAAACCCTGAAATTATCTTTATCAATAACGAGATCTCCAATTTCAATCAATTTAGCATTATCAGAAACCTGAGAAGTCAGCTGAAGCAATGCATTAACTTTAGAAATAAGAATTTTCGGTTTGATAAGCTTTACAATATAATCGTTTGCACCTGCCTGAAAACCCGCCAACTGAGAAAACTCCTCGCTTCTTGCCGATAGAAAAACAATAAGTGATTTTTGAAGTTCTTTTATCTTGCGAAGTTCCTGGCAAGTTTCAATACCGTCTTTTTCGGGCATCATGACATCTAATAAGATCAGATCAGGAATAATTTCTTTGGCTTTATCGATCCCTTCATTACCATTTGTGGCGGTGTAAATGTCGTAACCTTCTTTTTCCAGATTGTAAGACAGAATCTCTAAAATATCGAGTTCATCGTCTATAAGAAGAATTTTCTTTTGATTCATTTTCAATTTTTACGGTTCAAAGTTAACAATTTTTGAATGATGGATGAACACAAGGGTTATCGTTCACATAAAGTTAACAATAATATTGTTTTCGTAATATTTAGTTAAGAAAAATTTAAAATTCTCTAAACCATTTACACCATCAAACTTTTCTTCCTTTGCACCGAAAGTAATTAGTAAAAAGAAAATGAATTTTAGAAAACTGAGTATCGCTGCATTATTCCTTACCACATCAGGAACTTTAATGTACGCTCAAGAAAAGAACGACACCGTAAAAAACGAAAAGAAAATTGAGGGTGTTATTATTCAGGGGACAACAAAAAAAGGCAGCGAGTCTAATATTATCAGTATACAGAAAAAATCTGTTGAAGTAATTGAAAGAGTTGGATCTGTACAGTTGGAAAAACAAGGTGTAGGTGACGTTTCTGTTGCCGTAACCAAAGCAACCGGTTCACAAAAGCAGGAAGGAAGCGGACAAATCTTCATCCGTGGACTTGGTGACCGTAACAACTCTACAACCATCAAC
>Ga0256899_1000809_pt1 | contig 10271 bp, 12 predicted proteins | sample MC6MC0687MT_FD_190202 | JGI IMG/M metagenome (GOLD analysis project Ga0256899, IMG submission 190202) | Metatranscriptome of enriched soil aggregate microbial communities from Iowa State University, Ames, United States - MC6-MC0687-MT... | ecosystem: Environmental > Terrestrial > Soil >...
CCTAAATGCGATAACACGGTGAAAAAATGTTCATCAGAGCTTATTTACGGGCATCGACGGAAGATCAGTTCGCCGATCGGGCAAAAGAGATGCTGGAGCAGTTCGTTCAGGAGCGGGGGCATAAAATCGCCAGCTACTACCGGGAGAACATCAGCGGGACAAAGCTTGACCGCCCGGAGCTGGGACGCTTACTGATGAACAGTCACCACAATGATATCTTACTGGTTGAACAGATAGACCGTCTGACCCGTCTGAGCAACAGTGACTGGATGACGCTGAAAAAGCAGATTGAACAACATGAGCTGCGGATTGTCAGTCTGGATGTCCCCACGTCATGGCAGGCTCTGTCAGATAAGGCCCCTTCACAGGCTGACCCGATCACCCGCGCAGTGGTAACTGCCATCAATAACATGCTTATAGATCTGATGGCTGCGATGTCACATAAGGACTGGCTGAGTCGCCGTCAGCGGCAAAAACAGGGAATTGAACGGGCACATACGCTGGGTAAATACCGGGGGAAACAGGCCGATCAGGAGCGGCATCAGAAAGTACTGTACTACCGGCAGGTCAAAAAACTGAGTATCCGTGAAACTGCGGATGCGACGGGATATAGCCCTTCTCAGATATGCCGTATCCAGGCGCTGTACCGACAATCAGAAGCGGGTAAGGCGATAGATAATACAGCTCAGTATTCTTAGCTGTCAGCATGATCCTGATTATCCTTGAAATCAAGGGGCTTCACTCGCGGGTGAAATGAAAAAAGATATAGACTACAAGAGGATTGACGGTATTCTGGACGTGCAATATGTGTTTTTCTTGGCAAAGGATGCTTCATGAAAAGTAATACTGTAACTTCGAGTAATAACTTCCATACTATTGCAGCAGATTCCGTTGATGAGCTCGTTAGAAATGGAATATATCATATCCTTTCTGAAGGAGAGTTAATTTCTTCACGTGCGGGTGATGCACAGCAGGCCTATGGTGTAAATTATTTATTAAAACAACCAATGAATAGACTTCATACCACAAGACCTGGAGCAATGAGGTATCTGGCAAGAGAGTTTGTCGCTTATTTTCGAGGGAGTTTGAAAGCTGAGGATGGTCTGGCAAAAGCCTCTAAATTCTGGATGAGTCTGACTGATAAGAATGGCAACGTAAATTCAAACTATGGATACTATGTATTTTATGAGTCTATAGAGGGTCATGGGAACCAGTACAACTGGGTCAAACATGTTCTTATGGCCAATAGAGATACACGACGAGCTATTATCAATATAAATCAGAGTTATCATAAATCTGACACGAAAGATTTCCCTTGCACCATTGGCATTCAGTTTTACATAAAAAATAATACACTCCACTGTGAAACCACCTCCAGAAGCACCGACGTTATAACTGGATTACCATATGACATGGGATTCTTTTCGTTTATCCATGAGTTGATGTGGAAAGACTTATGTCAGAGTGGTATGACGGATCTTGAGTTAGGAACGACCGTCATGAAAACAACGTTTACTCAGATATACAATAAAACCCTTCAAAAAGCCCATGAAGTAATAGAATGTCAATTAATAGGTGAAAACCAAGAGAGAATGCCGTTAATTGAGTCTGCAAAAGATACCATCTCCGATATTTTAAATAATGAACAAAAAACATCTGTTATTAAATGGGTGCACTCACATGCAGAATAAAAATATCGTTATTGCCTTATGCTCTGAGAATAGTGCAAAAATAAAAGCAACAAAAGAGATATGCAGCCTGGCATTTCCTGATTTTTCGTTGAAATGTTATGCCGTATCTTCTGGCGTGAGTGAAACGCCCGACTCAGACGAAGAAGCTCTAGTAGGCTGCCACCGACGCATCGAAAATCTGCAATCTGGATTAAATGGTGAGGTTGATTTAATCATCGCCCTTGAGGGACTTACCGAAACAACTTCTTTTGGAACGTTTCTGTATGGCTGGGCCGTACTTAAACATGTTTCTAGCGGAAATATGTTTTATGGCTGCAGTGGTAAAGTCATGCTCCCAGACGACGTCACCAATGGTCTTTCACGCAACATTAAACTTTCAGATTTGGTGCTGGAAAAATATATTTCGGTATCAAGAGAAGACCTCGAGCGGCTTGGCACAATGGGGTACTTACTGACGGGATTATACCCGTTCAGATGAATTTAGTACTGCTCTGCGATGTGCCTTGGGTTCTATGATTGCAGAGCATAATACGTTGAATTTATAAACATAGGATGGCCGATAGGATGCGATTTTGTGCCATTAGCAGGAGTTGATTTGTGAAACGGAAGACTCTCTTTAAAGAGATTAAATACTTAGATTCTGCCACTATGTTACTCATTACTGGCGATATCTATATTGAGGGCGATGTTATCGTCAAAGCCGGGAAAAATCTATCAGTAAGTAACGATACTTTTGTCATAGATTCAGAGCATCTTATTGCATTTCCCGGGCTTGTTAATGCGCATCTGCATCCTAGTAAAGAAATTTACGGCAGCATTCTTGATACATCCCCAATTGATGTTGTCCTGGATTCTGTCCATAAAAATAATGAGATGGAAACACCAGAAGGTCAGTATGTTGCTGCGCTTAAGGCACTTACTGATGGGATTAAAAGGGGTGTAACAACTTTTGGTTTGTTCACAAGCCGGGCTGATCATGACATCAAGGCAGCGAAGCTTACTGGATGCCGTTGCGTTGTGAATTTTTGTCAGAGCAATACTTGGGTTGGAAATGGACATAAGCCTCAACATAGCTCAGTTGATGCTGCACTTGATAAGTTCGATTCCGCCCTTTCGCTTTACCAGGATGCATTAATTTCAATTACACCGGCTACGGCCTCGGAGTTATCAGCTGATGACCTCCTTCTTTTGGCCTTGCATTCTGTAGCAAAACAAAATAACACTCCATTCGTGCTTCATGTTCATGAAGGTGTAATACAGGTCGAACTGCATACTCGTGAGTATGGTAAAAGCGGCATTCAACGATTAGCTGACCTGAATATACTCGACCCAAATACAACCCTAGTGCATTGCTGTCACCTTTCCGTAGAAGATATCAGATTACTTAAAGCAAGCCAGTCACAGATAATCCATTGCCCCGTTAGCAATAGCTTTGTCGGTGCAGGTACGCTTCCAATTTCTGAACTGCAGAATGATTTGAATATCGGATTGGGTACGGATGCGGCAATGGTGAATCCGGGGAATAATCTCGCATTTGATGCTATGTTTGCTTTGTATCATCATGGTGATGCTGATTTTAGTAAGAAAATAACAGCAGCAAAAATGCTTCATATGCTAACCGAAGGTGGAGCAAAAGCGCTTGGATTGAAAAATGTTGGAAAAATAGAAAGTATTTTCAAAGCAGATTTGATTTTTTTTGAAAAATCAAAGATAGATTCCGATTATATCAACACCCCAGTTTCGCTGTTGAAGTTATTAAGCAACGAAACCCCTTCCTGTGTATTAATTAATGGTGCCGAAATAATTTCCAATGGTTGTTTTGTTAAAAGCGAAATTAAGGAAAATGATGCAAGCTTCAAATTATTAAGGGAGCAGGTCATAATATGAAAAGAATAGCATTTCTGTTTTCAGGACGCGGAAGTTTGATACAGTCCGTTGTTAGTGCTGTGGACAATAGTCGAACAACTGCAGAGTTGAGCATTATAATAACCAATAACACTGAATTTATTCCTGCTTCTAATCCCCTTTTTGATGGGCGAAAAGTGAATGTGGTAAATCATAAAGATTTCAGTTCACGCAGTAAGTTTGATGAACATATTGCAGCCATTTTACGCTCTAACCAGATAGACCTAGTTATCCTTGGTGGTTTCAGACGAATTTTTACGAAAGAATTCGCCACGGAGTTTGGTCCAATTACTATGAATACACACCCATCTTTACTCCCTGCATTGCCTGGAGATAAAGCTCAACAAAAAGCTCTTAATATGGGGCTACGCATTACTGGTGCTACACTACATTTCATAAATGAAGAAGTGGATGCAGGCCCTATTATCGATCAAGAACCTGTTAGGATCTGCAATGGTATGACCGAGAGTGATCTGCGCCAGGCGATCATTGAAGTTGAGCAAAAAATGATTTATCGCGCAACTCTATCTTTTTTGGATGGAAACTTAAAGATGTCCGAAAACAAGGTTATATATAAGGATTATATGAATGTACAAAATCCAGAATAATTTGATCGCCGCGAGTTTAGTGGCTGGCATACTTTTTCTTGCCATAATTAGTCTTGGCCTCTCTCTGGCTATTCTTCCGTTGTATGTAAACAAAATCGCGGGTTATCCAGCGTTCTATGTTGGTTTGGTTATTGCGACTGAATCACTAGCTACGCTCTTTTCACGTGCGTTTGCTGGGCGCTATTCAGATAACCATGGTCCAAGAAAAGGTATGACAATGGGCCTTTCCCTTACAGTGTCTGCAGGCCTGATTTGTTGGCTGACATTTGTTTTCCTTCCTGCTTCACACCTGGCGTATGGCGTAATTCTGCTTTCTCGCGTCCTAATGGGGGTTGGTGAAAGCCTTATCTTTACTTGCAGTGGGACCTGGCCTATCGGATTGGTAGGAAAAGCCCACGCAGGGAAGATCATGTCCTGGGTAGGTATCGCCATGTTCCTGGGGCTTGCCATCGGCAATTTCGGAGGCACTTGGTCATATAGTCATTCAGGCCTGAACGTATCTGCACTAATTATGACTTTATTACCCCTTCTTGGTTTTATTGTTGTCATGTTGGTTAAGCCGGTATCTGTTTCTCCGTCCGTAAATCATGTTCCCCTTGCTTACGCTGTTAAACGTGTATGGAAAGCTGGTTCCGGTTTCTCGTTGGCTAACATCGGATATGCTTCTATCACTGGATTCCTGGTACTGCTATTTATGCAGAACAACTGGGGAGATCAAGCCGCAGTAGCTATCTCACTTTTTGGTGTAGGCTACGTTCTATCGAGGCTTACGCTGGGATGGAAAGCTGACAGTTCCGGTCTTGGCATGACGATATTTTCGCTATGTGTTGAGGCTACGGGGCTGCTTTTAATTAGCATGTCATTTACCCCATGGATGGCGATGTTGGGTTCTTTCTTGACTGGCTTCGGATTGTCCATGGTATACCCGCTGTTAGCATTACCGGCCATAAAGAGTATGCCTGATGAAAACATTGGACTGGCCCTAAGCACTTACGAGTCTTGTTTCGACATTGGTATCCTCATATCTGGTTTGATCGGAGGGATCATTGTTTCAATCTTTGGTTACCCGGCAATATTCATGTTTGCTTTCTGTTGTTGCCTGCTTGCGCTGTATTCAGCTGTTCTGGCTTATCGCCAGTTGGATACCACGGAAACCCGGGTAAAGGAAGGCTCAACCCCATCAGTTTAATCCTGCATTGTAACATCCTGTATTAAGGCACCTGTAACAGGGTGCCGTCCGTTCAAAGCGTAAAACTCAACTCTTCCCTGTCCAAAAAACAGCCTTAACGTACAATAATTTTCGATATCCAAACTGACCCCATATAGGTTGGACCTGGTTCTTCAAGAACTATGACGACCTTCCCCATATCTACCGCTCACGCTGGCGATACCAGAGACGATTCATTCTTAAACGCCTCTGGAAGCGTCTCTTTAACCGCTGAGATGGTTATCCAGCGGCATCCCCAGTCCGGCCAGCCAGCACAGACAGCACCAGGTGGTGAACACCATCCGGGTCTGTCCGGTTTTCCATTTGCGGATAGTGCGTTCGTCCACATCCAGGCGGTTGGCCAGCTGGATGTCAGTCAGGGGGATAAGGCCCCTGACCAGCAGGATTTCGTGGGCCGTGGGTATCTGCCAGTCTTCTCCGCTGACCAGCGTATAGCCATTAAATTGTTTAGCCTCAATCAGCTCGCGGAAATCATTTTCGTTAACGGCTTTCATTAGGTGACCGTCTGCGCAGGCTGCCATTTAACAGGATTTTCCGGCGTATAATAATAGTCATGATCCTGCTGCTGCTTATCCAGATATTCATTAAGTTTGCTCAACTCATAGGCTGAATAAAATGTGCTGGATGTACCCACATTATACATATCAATAGTTGTCATCACATTGTCAATGTAATCAAACGAAACATTATAAAAATTAAGACTCCGGTCGTGGCAACATTTCAGCCGCTCGGGACGAGGAGAGAAGACATCTATGCGGGGTCTGAAATGTAATGCAGTGCCAGTAATGAAGCACAGGGTTATGTTATGAGATAGCGGAAGATAAATTCTGTTTTCATCTTTATAAATGCAAAAAACATTAGGTGCTATTGCGAATGCAGGTCTCGGTTCAGTGCTGTCGAAATCATGACCTGTATGAATGACCTCAATGGTATGGATACCGGTAAAAATATTATTCCTTAATTTGTTGATTTTATCGTAAAGGGTCGGTTTATTCAGGGTGGATAAAAGGCCAAATAACACAAAAAGTGCTCTGCATTTATTCTCATCGGAAGAGGCTGAGTTTGCAACACGCAGTATTTTACGATAGAAATGATCATCCATTAACTCTGGGTTACTGTGGGGCAACTGATTTATAGAATGGATGTATTCGGATAAATGGTCCTGTATATCGGCATGGAACTGTTCAAGCATTTCTTGCTTATACGGATTTTTATTTTGCGGATTGTGCAGATTTAGCATTAACTGCATCACCGCGAAGCTGGTGAGCTTCTCTACCGGAAAATCATCGGGATGTGTGTGACGAAGGCGTGAGAAATTGTGCTCATGAATGATATCGTTCACGATCCCAGCGAGCAGGCGCTCGTAGACACCCAGTTCGTCTTCAATATCGAAAGGTTGTCCTGTCTCAGCATCAATAAGACGAAAGCAGTTTTTCGATACTGCCACACTGGATATAGGCAGAGGTTGCGTGTGGAGAACATTTTCTTTTTCGGGCGTCATGTACACGGTATGACACCATACCCGCTGCTTTTCCTTTGCATACAGGGCTGTGTCATCGCTGCGAAAGTTGCGTAACACCCACTGTGAAAGCACATGCTGATTTTTTGTGTAATCCATAACGTTTTCTCTCTGATTAAACGAGCCGACCGGTTCAGAAATCAAATTCTATTGCTTCATCATGACCTGCAAGCCTGACCGGGTCGGGCACATGTTTACGGCGAACGATTTTTTCTGGATAACTGAGGAAATGCTTATCAAAAACCCGGATAAGCGCGTCATTCCTGGTCGCCTTTATTCTGGCACAAACTTCATGCGGCTCCATGACGGTTATATTATAACGCTGATTAGTTAAGTTATTTTCTTGGAATTTACGAAGCGACTCTCTGGAATCATCGCAGAGCTTTCCTGTAGTCCATAACTGAACATTAATTTCAGCGTTGGGGTATTCCCTTTTGGCATAGCTGAAGAATACCGGAACCTGCTTACCAATCCATTTTTTTACATCTTCATGTCTCACCGTCGAATAGGGTTTATAACCCTTGCACTCAATGAAGGTAATTTTCGCATGCCCATTCAAACTGAGTACATCACATTCCGCCGTCTCCCCCTTAAGCGACTTACATATTTTTCCAACCTCAACGTCCTTACTGTCTATACGCACGGTCTCAGCGACAATATATTCAAATAAATCGCCCTGAAGCTGATTAGTCGCGCCGGCTATATTCGCCAGCTTGGACATGATGTCATCTATTGCGGCTATATTATCTTTTAAGCTGAGCGTTATGGAGCCGACAAGATCCCGTAGCTGAAAGAGTGCATCAGCAAAGTCTTTCCCGAAGAGATTTTCCGGCGTGGCGGGTATTATCCCGGCACGCTTCATTTCCAGAAATGCCTCTTCACTGTATTCATCAGCGATGAACATAAACAGGCATCTGGGGCTGTTCCGGAGGCTGTTTATCGAGCGACATTTCGTAATAAAAGGCTGGAGATGCACCAGACTGAGCTTACAGCCCAAGAGCATGTCGCAGACAAAGAAACCAGGCCGGATTTCACCTGACCGGGAGAACTGCAGAAGAGGATTAAGATAGGATGCAGCAGTGACGTCAAAATCAAAATTTGCCACGCAGGGAGTCTGATCCGAATTGAGTTCCTCTCGCGTACGCAGCGTGTCGTAACTGATGATGCCATTGTTACGGACCCACTGACTCAGGGATTTCATCAGAACTGACTCGGTGAGTAGTCTGGCTTTCAGGGGATGGAGCGCGCGCAGATAACCGTTATCATTTTTTTCTGTCAGCGCAACACATTCCCCCAGACCCGGTAACGTAACGACCCTGACCATTTTGTACTGAAGCAGACCGTCCAGAACTGACTTCCAGGATAATCTGTTTTTTTGCTACCGGCGAACCGCAGGCTGCAGAAAAATTTCTGACCGGCAGGATCCCCCCGCGTGCCCGGAGGCAACTCAGGGCGAGACCGTAGGCCGACCCGGTATCAAGAAGGGCCGCATTGAGACTGGACCAGAAGCGCCCGGTACCATACTCTTGTTTCAGATAAATAAATCGTTCGCGCTTGGGGAAAAGCTTGTCAACACAGTGGATTTGCCCTGCAGAAGCAGCCCGGGAAATCTGTTTGCGCGCGGTATCACGGTTAACGCCCGGGGTTTTCAGCATTTCCTCTACAAGTACAGAGCTAAGGCAAGGACCGGTTTTGAGTAACGAAGTAACTATAATCGATGTCATCTTTTGCTCACTTGTCACACTGCGTATTTAATAATAACAATACATTCAAGCATCGAAACGACAAAGCCTGCAGTTTAGACCTGTAAATACAATAGGTTAAATGACATAAATGAGGCCCTTTAGATTATCTGTCACAAACTTCATTTTCCTGTAGAAAATTTTGCCACTAAAAAAAGAAGTATTGATAACATCTATAACCCTACGGGTTTCAGTCATCAAGCTCATATGAATTCAACATTCACAATTTCATCGACAGAAACGGATTTACCATGTCGATCAATACCGAACACAGCGCCACTATCCGGTGGCAATTCTCTAACAGACGTGTATGCGTAACTAAGCGCAGCTTCAAGCGCACCCTTTTCATAATCAATATCCGCCCTGAAACAGACTATGCAAGGTTTCAGTACCTCAAGATAATGTCCTGTAAGATCCTGCCCATATTTTTTTTTGTAAGCATTGCAGACATCCTCTACCAGCTCCGGCAGCCGTACATAGTCGTGCTGCCAGAGTTTACGTGCATGAAGATGGACCTCCCGCACAAGGTGACCATATGGTCCCCAGTGCATTTTATCCCTGGTTCGGGTCCGAAACAGGTGATCAGGTACGCCTGCATGAAAATTCCAGGCCTGTAATTTCTCTTTGACCTCAGCGTCTGGAGCCAGATTTACCAGCATGTCCATCACCAGTGACTCAGTTTGGTTCAGTGCAAGTAAACCATTTTCAAAAGTATTATCAGCAGAAGTGCGGGTACCATGAAACCAGTATGCGGTGGTGAACTCACCCGGAATACCCACTTCCCTACATACGTACTCTCTCAGATACTGTCGTGAATCGATCATAATGGAATGATCCGTCTCGTAAATCTGCTCAAGATCGAGAGATAACAAAACCTTTTTTAGCTCCATTACACTACAACCAAAACCGGATGAAAGTGAAAGCAGCGCCTGAGATCGTGTTGAACAATCGAGAGTAAACATGGTTGCATTCCTTACACAACGTCAGTCGTGGGGACACCCCGATGGCGTCTCATATTGGCGATCAACAAAGCCGCGTAATATTTTAGAAATGGGAGAAGCTCCGGGGCACTGAAAATTGCATAAGCCCGGCCAGCACCATGCGTCTCTTTGAAGATGATTTGATCAACTAGGCGTGCATCGCTGATAGATTCAACCTGAACACAGAAATGCGCCACAGAATTTCGCATTTTATGAATCAGTTCTCTTAAGTTCATTTCCTCACCCGGTAACTGCGACTGGTTTAACCCAATTTCAGCTTTAAGCTCTGGCGTTAGACGATCCGACGGGAGGTAAGAAACAGCGCGCTCTCTCGGCATCACGATTAGGCCCAAAAGACAGTTCAGAGTAAGCGTATAGTTGTACTGCTCAGGGAAGGGCTTCCCCTCAATCATATTGTTATATTGATCGATTAGGGCCAGTGTTCTTTCGATAAATCAGTCTCAAAGTCTGAATAGTTTCCCACTAAATCCTCCTTCGGAAGCAGAAAATCTAACTATACCATTCAGATATCCCTACGGTTCATATCCTTACTTTCCGATTTTGCCTTTTTTCGGATCCCTTTATGCCTGATGGGTGC
>Ga0256899_1000816_pt1 | contig 10199 bp, 6 predicted proteins | sample MC6MC0687MT_FD_190202 | JGI IMG/M metagenome (GOLD analysis project Ga0256899, IMG submission 190202) | Metatranscriptome of enriched soil aggregate microbial communities from Iowa State University, Ames, United States - MC6-MC0687-MT... | ecosystem: Environmental > Terrestrial > Soil >...
ATCGGACTTCTTTTCGTATACCTGTACTTTGCTCACCATATCCGACCGGATATTTTTGGTGATCAGGGTTGGGTCATCCCCAAAAAACTCCTCTCCATCGAGCAGCACCTTTTTTACCTCTTTTCCCTGCGCTGTAATCTTCCCAGTCCCATCGATCGTAATACCTGGAAGCACCTTGAGCAAATCCTCAACCTTAGCATCTTTCTCAACCTTAAAACTACCAGCATCATACTCTATCGTATCTCCTTTAATAACGACTGGAATTCGTCCATTGACCTGCACTTCCTCCAAAAGTAATGCTGTCTTTGACAGCGATACCATGCCGAGATCAAGACTTTGGGATGTAATATGGATATCTTTCACGAGGTCAGCATATTGTGGATAGGACACGACCATTTTATAAATACCTGTATCCAGATTGGCTATTTGGAAAGTCCCGTTTTCTTTTGTTCGATCGAACTTAATTAATATAGAATCTTTTGGATTAAGTAAAGCAACTGACGCTTGATGGAGTTTAGCTTTGTCTTTGGCATCAACAACTACACCTGTAAGCCGCTGTTGGGCATAGGAAATAGAGCTTATGGCTGAAAGTACAAGAAACAAAACTAAGGTATAGGTTGGTCTCATAAATTTCCGTTTATATATTGTCGCAATAAAGATATCAATGTTACTACGGAAAATTCGTAAAATAATGTTAAATAATTAAGAAATTAAAAAAACAGCAAAACCAAAAACAAAAAGCTGTAAAACAACTAATTAAAGAAAAATATCTAATAAAACTGGATATAACAAAATGTTACACCAGCTTTGTTTTCCCAATAAGACACAACTAATAATATCAGAAGAAATATAGTTTCATACATTTCTGCCTGACATATTGAAAATAGTTTCGCTATAGAAAAACCGGTAGCGATGCTTTTTCTACAACCTGTAATCTATTATGATATCAACAGAGATTTCATGGATCTTTGTGGTCGCTTCATAACTATTCAACTGAAATTTGCACAACAGGAATTTATTCTTGTACTTAAAGAGTAATTTTTCTATCGCTTTCGATTGTTCATCAGATATCTGTTCCAAGCACGATTAGCCTCGCCTAGCTCATAGTATAAGGCAGCGTGTGTAGAACATTATCCTGCTAGTCCCCTTCTTAGAAATACCTTCAGTATAAAAAAACAGCAGTAACCTGCGCTACTGCTGTCTATACTATTCATTGCAAACAAGCCTTTTTGCTTAGTTTGTAAACGACATCGAACAAGTCAATTATTCGACGTTTAAATTCAACTCTTTTTCTTTATTGATTAAATGTGCAATGCTGGTGTCATTCAAAATTTGCAACATCGCATTCCGCACTTCCACAAATGTATCACGGATGCCACAGGCATGCTCTTCGGTACACTCTTCACAGGAACGATAGAAATTTAGACTGACACAAGGGAGCAAAGCAATAGGTCCATCGATCAGACGCATTACCTGAGATAAAAATACGTCTTCTGGAGCTTTATTGAGACTATAGCCACCACCTGCACCTTTTTTACTATAGAGAATCCCTGCGTTGCGCATTTCAAGGAGAATCTGTTCCAAGAATTTTTTTTGGAATATTTTCTTCCTGCGCGATCTTAACGATCTGCATAGGTTCATTTCCGTAGTTACGACCGAGCACCATAAGTGCCTTAATTGCATATTTTGTCTTTTTGGAAAGCATAATTTGTTAACCCCCTGTTGAATTGCAAATTTACGTTTTTTATTCAATAGAATAAAACCTATAAAACTAGCCTGTAAAAGAAAAGCCCTTAGCACAATTTACCCGTTGGATATCCTTATGCTAAGGGCGAATATTATTTGATAACCGAATTGCTATTGGCCCAATACTGCTGTAATGGGTTTACCGATACTTCCATTGGGTTCGGTAATATGCAATAGTGATGAAATTGTAGGCGCAATATCAACAATATGGACCTCGGTATTGGACACACCTGGCTTAATACCCCAGCCCATAAATACCAATGGGATATGGGAATCATATCCCGACCAAGTACCATGTGTCGTACCCGTAGAACGTGGGGTACCATCATACCATTGTGGTTCACAAACGATCTGGATAACACCACTTCGTTTGTAGTTATACCCATTGATCATTTTTTCACGGACAGGCTCTGGAATCATTAGGCCTTCGCTCTTTTCCATATCTGCAACGTATGCAACACCTTCGGTGTGGCGCAATTCGCGAATAATTGTCTCTTTTATTTTATCCCGATCCAATTGAAGCGAATCAATTATTTGATTATTCAAATGAACCTGATAATTCATCATACTCTTGACAATTTTTTCCTGTCCAAATTTCTCTTTCAACTTTTTGTTTAGATCCGAGATAATCTGACGGGAATAGAAATAACCGCCATTTCCTTTCATATCCATATAGAATCTCGAGTTGTAAGAAGCGCCATGGTCAGCAGTCAGGAAAAAGGTGTAATTGCCTTTACCGACAGCGTTGTCCAGGTAAGCAAAGAAATCGGCAAGTTGTTTGTCCAATTGCAGATAGATATCTTCAATTTCTACAGCTGTCAATGAGTAGCGATGTCCGACATAATCTGTCGCCGAAAGACTGACACAAAGGAAATCGGTATTTTTAGTTGGGTTATTTCCCATCTGCTCATTCTTGATGGCTTCCATTGCCAGATCTAAGGTAAACTGATTACCCATTGGCGTTGTTTTTATCAACTCAAGACCTTCGTCTTTCATCAACTTAGATGTTGCACGCGGTAAGGTTGGTTTCTCTTCACCAGGATATTTCCCTTCATAGATATTATCATCAGCAATACTATTCGCTGCATAAGTACGCACATCGTACATCGGCTTCCAGTCTGCCTTAAGATATTTTTCCGCTAATTTTTTTTTATTGAAGTCAACGACCCACTTCGGTAATTGATCCATATAGAAATTGGAGGTAATCCAGTTACCCGACTTCGCCTCAAACCAATAAGCAGCATCCGCAAAGTGACCGGCAGGTAATATGCCGCCTCTGTCTTTAATTGCGATACCAATGACTTTAGATTTAAAATTTGAAGCCAGTTTCAGCTGATCCGTTACTGTAGACGCCAGTAAATTACGTGGGGATTGTTTTCCTTCTTTCTCTGTGGTACCTACACCAACGACATTGTCATCTTGGGTACAATACATATTCTTGCCCGTAAGCTCCTCGATCCAATCATTACCCGCAATACCGTGGATTGAAGGAACAGAACCAGTGTACACCGAACTGTGTCCTATAGCTGTATAGGTCGGAATATAATTGATCAGGGTATTCTCGCAGGAGAAGCCTTCTTTCAAAAGTCGCTTGAAACCATCATTTCCATATCGGTCCGCAAAGCGATATAGATAATCCCAGCGCATCTGATCCACCATCAGACCGACGACCAATTTGGGTCTTTCCGGTTGTTGTGCCATGGAGGAGAGTGCAGCTATTCCAAATACGACACTTAAAAAAAATCTTTTAATCATAATAGTATTAAGTATTGAGTATTAAGCATTAAGATATTAGATTTGAGACGCTCACAATACGAAGTCTCCGACTTACCTAAATCTCCTTTTTTTACTTATTAATTTTAACCGTTGACTTTACTAATCTAAGGTCCTAACTTCAGCAGCCACTGTGTAGGGCCGCCGTTTAATAACGAATGCTAATGTAGGGTTTAATCTTTTAAATGTGTTTTTAAAAATTGTCCTGTATAAGAATCTTTACAATGTGCAAGACCTTCTGGAAGTCCCGTAAAAACTACCTTTCCACCTTTATTACCCCCTTCAGGTCCAATATCAATCACCCAATCCGCCGACTTGATCATATCCATATTATGCTCAATGACCAAAATACTATTGCCGAGAGCAATCAAAGCATCAAACGATTTTAGCAGTTTTTTAATATCCTGAAAATGCAGACCAGTAGTCGGTTCGTCAAAGATAAACAGGGTCTTCTTGCTGTTATTGCCTTTGATCAAAAAGGAAGCAAGTTTAATCCTTTGGGCCTCACCCCCTGAGAGCGTACTGGAAGACTGCCCGAGCTTTACATACCCTAAACCAACATCTTGTAATGGCTGTAACTTAGCCAATATTTTAGGCTGGTCACCGAAGAAGACAATGGCTTCATCCACGCTCAGTTCAAGTATATCTGCTACGGATTTACCTTTATATTGCACGTCTAGCACAAACTGCTTGAAACGTTTTCCACCACAGGCCTCACATGGGAGTACGATATCTGCCATAAATTGCATTTCGATCTTCACTTCCCCCTCACCTTGACAGACATCACAGCGGCCACCCTCGACATTAAAAGAAAACGCAGCTGGTTTCAATCCCGCAGCTTTGGATGCGGCTTGATTGGCATACAATGCCCTGATCTCATCCCAAGCCTTAACATAAGTCACTGGATTGGACCGTGAAGAACGGCCGATAGGATTCTGGTCAACCATTTCGATCTGTTCCACTTGTGCAATATCGCCTTCTATGGAATCATATACACCTGTTTGTTCACCAGAATAATTACCGATTGATTTCTGCAATGCCGGATAAAGAATACGTTTCACCAAGGAAGTCTTTCCGGACCCCGATACGCCAGATACGACGGTAAATGTATTTAAGGGAAACTGCACATCGATCCCCTGAAGATTATTTTCATGCGCTCCCTTTACAGTAATACTGTTGGACCACTTTCGCCGTTTTTTTGGAACTTCGATCTGGCTCTTACCACTCAGATATTGACCTGTTAAGCTCCTATCATCTTTTAGGATCTCAGGATACGTTCCCGCAAATACCATCTCACCGCCATTGATCCCTGCTTCAGGGCCGATATCGATCAAGTAATCTGCAGCCTCCATCATTTCCTGTTCATGCTCGACCACAACAACCGTATTACCTACATCACGCAGGGACTTAAGTACCGAAATCAGACGCTGTGTATCGCGTGGATGCAACCCAATACTTGGCTCATCCAGTACATAAATTGAGCCGACCAGCGAACTTCCGAGTGAAGTTGCCAAATTGATCCGTTGCGATTCTCCCCCAGATAATGTATTGGACAGACGGTTTAAGGTAAGGTAGCTTAACCCTACATCACATAGAAATTGTAGCCGGTTATTAATTTCGGCCAATAGACGTTTGGCGATCACCTTTTCATTTCCTTCCAGAGACAAATCTGTAAAAAATGCCAAAGCTTCTTCAAGAGGCATCAATACGATATCGGTAATTGACCTACCACCTACTTTGACATAGGTCGCATCTTTGCGCAACCTTGTTCCTCTACAATCCGGACAGTCGGTCTTACCACGGTAACGTGATAACATCACGCGATATTGAATTTTATAGGTCTGTTCTTCAAGCTGTTCAAAGAACTGGTTAAGCCCTGTAAAATAACTATTTCCCGTCCAGAGTAATTCTTTTTGTGCTGCGGTCAGATCAGAATAGGCGCGGTGTATCGGAAAATCAAACTTTAAAGAATTTTTTACCAGCACCTGTAACCATTCGCCCATTTTCTCTCCTCGCCAAGGAGCAATAGCGCCATCATAGACGGAGCGACTCTTATCTGGTATAACAAGATCTGGGTCTATACCAATGATCTTCCCATAGCCTTCACACCGACGACAGGCACCATAGGGATTATTGAAACTAAAGAAGTTGGGACTAGGCTCCTCAAAGGTAATTCCATCGAGTTCAAACTTATGCGAGAAATGATGTCTTTTATCCTTTTCTTCAATATACAATTCACCTTTACCCTCAAAAAATCCGGTTTGAATAGAATCTGATAATCGATTAATGGTATCATCATCCTGTTCGATACGTACCCGATCCACTACGATCAATACCTCGCCGTCCTGAATCGTTTCATTGGCCATGCTCTTATCGTCAATAATACTTTCGATTTTTTGCATTTTATCTTGATAAACGACACGGACAAATCCTTTCTGCAGTAAGAGAGACAACTCTTCTTTGAGCTTTCGCCCATGGGAAGGCACCAACGGAGCCAAAAGCGTGACAGATTCTCCCTCGTCAAACTTCAAGGCAAAATCTACCACCGAACTCACACTGTCTTTAGTCACCTCCCTCCCTGAGACAGGAGAAATCGTCTTCCCGATCCTTGCATATAGTAATTTCAGATAGTCATATATTTCGGTAGAAGTTCCGACAGTAGAACGGGGATTGCTGGTAATAACACGTTGTTCAATCGCAATCGCTGGAGCGATCCCTTTGATGTAATCGACTTCGGGTTTATTCATCCGTCCCATAAACTGCCGTGCATAGGAAGAAAGACTTTCAACGTACCGTCGCTGCCCTTCAGCATATAGGGTATCAAAAGCGAGGGAAGATTTTCCCGAACCCGACATTCCTGTAATGACAACTAATTTATTTTTGGGAATATCAACATCAATATTTTTCAGATTATTGACTCTAGCCCCTTTTATTTGAATATATTCTTTTGGAGTATGCTCCACTTTTTTACTCATAATAATCCTTATCTCACACAAAGTTACGCAATCTTGGCTGATTATAGTCCCTATGAATTAAAAGCTCTCACGAAAAAATACAGCCGCTATCATCATGCAGTTCTATAAATTTAGAGGTTGCCTTTTTTCATTTCAGTGACAGCATAATCTACGGCTCTAGCTGTTAATGCCATATAGGTCAGCGACGGATTTTGCGTTCCTGTTGAGGTCATGCAGGAACCATCGGTGACAAATACATTTTTCACCAAATGTAACTGGTTCCATTTGTTCAACAACGAGGTCTTGGGATCCAGTCCCATACGTACTCCGCCCATTTCGTGGATATCTAACCCCGGATTTTGGTTACTGTCACTAATGTTGAGATTCTTGACTCCTGCAACAATTTATCAAAGGGTGCTCTTTTACATCTCCACAGGGTTTAACAAACAATTATTTTAAATATTCAACCGTCTGCAATTAATCCTTCTGAATTTTATTTAGTCTTAGAAATATAGTTTTACAAAACAGCGTAGCAATAGCAATAGAAATTGCGTTTAAAGAATAAAATAAAAAAAAGGTTATGAGAAAAAATGTATTTAAAGTTATTGTCATGATGCTATTCGTTTTCGTCGCATCCACAACAGTAAGTAAAGCACAAATGGTGATTGATAAAATAGATTTAAATATTTTTCCAGCAGCGGAAAAAGGATACAAAAAAATGGTTATCGAAGTTCCATATTCGGAGAATGATAAAAATAAGAAGATCGAATTCTCTGTAGGTAAATGGATGGAGGTAGATGGTTGTAACAGTTTTAATCTAGCTGGTTCTTTTGAGAAAAAAGATCTTCAAGGCTGGGGGTATGATTACTATGTATTTAAAACTAATGGAAATGTAGCAAGCACAATGATGGCCTGCCCAGATAAAGCAAAAAGAAATCTTTTTGTGAGTGCTCAACCTGAAATAGTACGTTATAACGGTCGGATGCCTATCGTTATTTATGTCCCTGAAGGTTATGAAGCGCAATTCAAAATCTACTCAACAGATGGGGATAGCTACCGTGCTGCTGAAGTCAGAGAAAAGAAGTAATCATACAGTTTAGTTACTTAAAATAATAGCAAACAAGCGCTGCTTGTAGCAGAAAGTCTCCAATAAAAATTGGAGACTTTCTTTTTTATATACTGTTAAAAAAACGATCAACATTATTGCCTCCCTCGTGGCATTTTGCTCCAAAATTGGCAACGGGGCTTTCAAGATTATGATTTACACGACATTATAACAAACAAAAGAACTTAATACTATAAACTTAACACCCGGTTAGTTTAGTATTAATATACAAAGTTTAATATTGCTTACGTTTTCAGACATAAGTATAAAATGATCATGTTTAATCAACCTTCATTACATCTACCAAAAATTGCAGTACTCACGTGTATCTTAACGACGTTATCTGCAAAGGGTTTTGCCCAATCCCAAACATTTCAGGGAAAGCTGATTGATTCAGTGAGTCAGGATGCAATTCATGGCGCAACCATTCGAAATTCTCATCTGAGTAAATTAGTTTCATCAGACCAGGCAGGAAATTTTTCCATTCAGGCGCAAATCGGAGACACCTTACGCATAGGTTTTATGGGTTATCTTCCTAAAAGCATTATTATTTCAAACCAGGGGCCTCTACAGATTTCGTTATCTCCCAATCAACAATCGCTCAATGAAGTTGTGGTAACTGCCTTGGGTATAAAAAAAGAAAAGCAGGCCATCGGTTATTCCGTACAGGAGATCAAAGGAAAAGATCTGGTAAAAGCCCGTGAACCAAACGCGATCGCTAGCCTTGCTGGCCGAGTATCGGGTCTGACAATTACCCCGAGCACAAATCTATTTGGAGACCCTGGTATCACATTACGCGGAAGAAGCAATATTCTTATTGTGGTTGATGGAATGCCGATCAATACCGACTCCTGGAACCTTAGTCCGGACGACATTGAATCCTATTCGGTATTGAAAGGAGCGAATGCAGCAGCCTTATACGGAAATCGCGGACAGAATGGTGCCATTGTCATTACGACCAAACGAGCAAAGACAGAGGATAAAGGCTTTCAAGTAGAGTTCAACTCGAGTACACAATTGCAAACAGGATACAATGCGATTCCCAAGATCCAAACCGAATACGGTCCCGGTTCAAATTTTCAATATGCCTTCAAAGATGGACGTGGTGGTGGAATAAACGACAATGACTATAATATTTGGGGGCCTCGATTTGAAGGTCAGCTTATCCCACAGTACAACAGTCCCATCGACCCTAAAACAGGCGCATTGGTTCCGCTTCCCTGGGAAGCTCGTGGAAAGGATAACTTGAAGAAATTTCTTCAAAATGGACTGTTAAGCACCAACAATATTGCTATTTCAAGTAAAACAGAGCGCGGAGACATTCGCCTATCAGCTTCTCAGCTATTTCAACGCGGCACAACACCGAATACAAAACTCGGGGGCACGAATATCAATTTAACAGGGGGGATCAATGCCGGAAGCAAATTGAGGATTGACGCAAGCATCAATTACAATAAGCAGTATTCGCCAAACTATCCCAATATCGCTTATGGACCAAACAGCCCCATTTATATTCTAACACTATGGGGTGGTGCGGATTATGACATCAACGATCTGAGGAACTATTGGCAACCGGGTAAAGAAAATGTACAACAGTACAATCGCGAATACACGATATATGACAACCCTTGGATGACAGCTTATGAAAACCTACGCACTTATGATAAAGATGATATTTACGGCTATGTATCTGCCAATTACAAATGGAACAGCCATCTCTCTTTAAACGCACGTACCAGCGCAAGCACTTGGAACAGGAACCGAACCATCAAAATTCCAATCTCGGCCAATTTATACAATTACAATATTGGCGGAAGCCGTGTCGGTGGTTACCAAGAGACGTATGATACCTTCTGGGAAAATAACACCGAAGTTTCATTAAAATATCAAAACCGCATTTCAGAAGACATCGGCTTCACGGGTTCGGTATTCGGAAATTTACGAACAGTAAGTGCAAAATCATTATTGGCCCGTACGGATCGAGGTTTGACTGTCCCCGGAGTTTATGATCTAAGCAATTCGGTCATGCCGACCGTATCGACCAACGACCGTGCACTGCGCCGGGTCGGGAGTGCCTATGGTTTTGTGGATCTTGACTACAAAAATATGCTGTTCTTGAATCTGACTGGTCGATTTGATAAGTCGTCGACCATGCCCATAAAAAATAACACCTATTTTTATCCATCTGCTTCCTTAAGTGCCGTCATATCGCAGATGGTATCTTTACCCAAAGTGATCTCATCGCTGAAAGTGCGTGGTGCCTATGCAAATGTTGCCAGTGATTTTGTCAATGAAACGGCACAATATGATATTTACAAACTTCTGCCAGCCTATACTAATTATGGTCGCTGGGCGAATTCCATGACTGGTGTCACCTATACAGATGTATTACCGAATCCAGATCTCGTAGCGGAGCGTGTAAAGACTGCGGAGATCGGCTTGGAAACCCGCCTCTTTAACAACCGTCTCGGCGTAGATTTAGCGGTATTCCGAAACCTGGAAGGCCCCCGCATCATCGAGCTAGCCACATCGGTCACTTCGGGAGTAAAAGCAAGACAAACCAACGGGTTGACTTTGCTGCGAAAAGGGATTGAATTGAGCATCGACGCAACAGCAATCCA
>Ga0256899_1000836_pt1 | contig 10069 bp, 11 predicted proteins | sample MC6MC0687MT_FD_190202 | JGI IMG/M metagenome (GOLD analysis project Ga0256899, IMG submission 190202) | Metatranscriptome of enriched soil aggregate microbial communities from Iowa State University, Ames, United States - MC6-MC0687-MT... | ecosystem: Environmental > Terrestrial > Soil >...
AAAGCACCGACATTTGGCACTTTTTACATCATCAAACTATATCGGAAATGAGTATTGCGAGTAATTTAGAAGCTTTAAGATTGGAAACTGAAGCAAAGGGCGTTCAGCTTGTAGCAGTTTCAAAGACAAAGTCCAATTCAGAAATCATGGAAGCCTATGAGGCTGGACAACGTATTTTTGGCGAAAATCATGTTCAAGAATTAATTGAGAAAGCAGAACTCTTACCCAAAGATATTCAATGGCATATGATTGGACATCTACAGACAAATAAGGTGAAATATATTGCTCCATTTGTTAGCCTAATTGCTTCTGTTGATTCCTTAAAACTACTAAAGGAAATTAATAAACATGCGTTAAAAGCGAATCGTACCATCGATTGTTTATTGCAAGTATATATTGCTGACGAGGATACCAAGTTCGGTTTGGATCATGCCGAATTGATCGAGCTGCTTCGTGATGAAGAATTCCTGGAACTAAAAAATATCCGAATTTGTGGCCTGATGGGAATTGCATCCAATACAGACAATGAAAAAGTGATCAAAGCAGAGTTCTACGAATTAAAAATGTTATTTGATGGAGTTAAAGCCAGCTTCTACCGTAAAGACGACTATTTTAAGATCCTTTCTATGGGGATGTCTTCGGACTATAAATTAGCAATTGAAGAGGGATCTACCATGGTCCGTATTGGAAGTACAATCTTTGGTAAAAGAGTAATTAAACATTATAAAAACAATGACTAAACCAATTATACGCGCAGCAATTAAATCGGATTGCCCACAAATGCTTGAGCTAATCAAAGAATTGGCTATCTATGAGAAAGCACCGGATGAGGTGACCGTTTCTCTTTCGGAGTTTGAAGAAGCTGGATTTGGACATAACCCTATTTGGGGTGCGTTTGTAGCGGAAGTTGGCGAAGAAATTGTTGGAATTTCATTATATTACGTCAGATACTCCACCTGGAAAGGAAGAAGACTTTACTTGGAAGATTTAATCGTCACCGAAAAAATGCGTGGACTGGGAATGGGTAAACAACTCTTTGACCGAACACTGGCCTACGGCAAAGAATGCGGTTATCATGGCATGGTATGGCAAGTTTTGGACTGGAACGAGTCTGCTATAAAATTCTACGAGCGGTATAAAGCTGATTTTGATTCGGAGTGGATTAATGTATCAATCACATATTAAATTAGAGGGGAAGCAATCAATTCAATGCGGTTTTATCTTTTTTTGAAAATTTTATTTATAGGCAGTTTTTTGTATTCATGTCAAAACAAAAGTGCCGCACCTTCTCTTGCTCAAACTGGAGATACACTCTCATATCATAAAAAAATGGTTGATGAGCATAGTAATTATTTTCTAAAAGGAGATGATCAGCTGGATACCACATACTTTCGGGCAAGCTATCCGGTATTCGATGAAGTAAAAATCAATGATCTTGTTTCATCTATTGTTCATCTCGAAGGAGATACAAGCATGGAAGAAGCCGCCCATCGTTTTATCAGTGCTTACAATGAATATGTGGATGATAACAACGGCAAATCTACTGCGACCTGGAATCGAGATCTTCAGGTAGATGTAGTTGCTAACACACCGGTCTATCTTGCTATACGAACGAAACAGGAAGAATATACTGGTGGAGCTCATGGCGACCATGTAACATTATATTCAAACTTTGATAGGCAGTCTAATCGTTCTATCACAATTGACGATATTATTCGTAAAGAAGATAAAGGTAGATTTACAACAATAGTCGAACAATGCTTTCGTAAACAAGAAGGATTAAATAAGGATGATTCCTTAAATGGTAAGTATTTTTTTGAAGAGGGCAAGTTTTCACTCGCAGATAATTTTACGTTTGAAAAAAACGAATTATTATTCTACTATAATATCTATGAAATTAAATCCTATGCGGAAGGTAGTACAGAATTACGCATCCCTTACACCGCTATCAAAGATCTAATGTCAGAAAAAGGATTACATTATATCAATAGTATCAATTAGCAATCAACTAAACTCAATAAAATAAATGCAGGTTTTTAAATTTGGAGGTGCATCAGTAAAAGATGCGGAAAGTGTCAGAAATTCAGCAAAGATTATTTCGAAATACAAAGGTGAAGCTTTGTTGGTCGTTATCTCTGCCATGGGTAAGACGACAAACCTTCTGGAGAAATTGACCAGAGAATATTATAACAATACAGGGTTGCAGCTTCAAACCCTTGAAGATGCCAAAGCATTCCATTTTCAAATTCTTCAGGACCTATTTCCTGATGGTGAACACCCAATATTCGATGAAATTGCCAATTGTTTCGTCGAGATCGAATGGATTTTGGAAGAGGATCCGCAAGATTCTTATGACTATCTCTTTGACCAAATTGTATCCATGGGTGAATTGATATCGACTAAAATTGTCGCTGCCTATGTTGCCTTTATTGGAGAGAAAGTAAAATGGTTAGATGCCCGTGATTATATTCTAACTGATAACACCTATCGAGAGGCTGCAGTTGACTGGAACAAAACAGAGGAAAAAATCCGTGCTGAACTTCCATCCATATTAGACGAATACATTGTCATTACACAAGGTTTTCTAGGATCTACATCTGAGAACTTTACAACAACATTGGGTCGTGAAGGATCTGATTATTCCGCAGCGATATTTGCGTCTTGTTTAAATGCCGAAAATGTAACAATCTGGAAAGACGTCCCAGGTGTACTCAATGCTGATCCTAAATGGTTTGAAAAAACTGAATTGATCCCTGAACTATCTTATACGGATGCGATCGAACTTACCTATTATGGTGCGACCGTAATTCACCCAAAAACGATCAAACCACTGCAGAATAAGAAAATTGCCTTAAATGTGCGTTCTTTTGTTGATCCGGAGTCTCCCGGAACGATAATTCGAAGTACAAATCAGACATTACCGGTTCCTTCGTTTATATTTAAAGTAAATCAGATTTTTATTTCCATTTCGCCTCGGGATTTTTCTTTTATCGTGGAAGATAACCTCAGAGATATCTTTAATCTATTCCATGAACATCGCATCAAAATAAATATGATGCACAACACAGCAATCAATTTCACAGTCTCAGTGGATGACACGGGAAAGAATCTGGTGGATTTAATTAACGATCTTGAGCAACGATTTAAAGTTACTTATGAGTCTGGTCTTGAATTAATCACGATCCGTTATTATAACCAGGAAACTATCGACCGTGTTTTGGTTGATAAAGAGGTGATCAGTGAATTAAAGGATAGATATACGTGCCAGCTTCTTGTTAAGAAAATATAAATGAATAGATCGATTCTTCAAAAGGAGGTACAGCTGTTTTTAGAAAAAAACCTGAGCGAGTCTCCTACTAAAATAGCTTTAAAGAAATCTCCTTTTGAAGGAATATCGTCTTCTGAATTAGCTGCACAACTCGATGGTAAGCAGCGTACACGGATTAAAATACCTTTGTGGGCAGGGACTCCAGAAGTCTATTTTCCTGCTAAACTAAATCTAGAACAATGTTCATCAGAAAAAACGGCATTATTCAAAAGTTCCCTTATTAAGGAAGGTACAAATTTAGTTGATGCGACAAGCGGTTTTGGTGTCGACAGCTTTTATTTTTCAAGGCGGGCAAAGCAAGTGATTTCATGTGAACTCAATCCTGATCTTGCACAAATTTCTGCATATAATGCCAGAGTATTGTCTGCCACAAATATTGAGGTTATTGCCACAAATGGTGTAGATTACATACTTAATAATCCACAGGCGCACTTTGATTATATCTATCTGGACCCTTCGCGTAGAGTTCAAAATAAGAAAGTATTTTTACTGGACGAATGTGAACCCAATCTGGTTGCACTGCAATACGATTTTTTCGAACGATCAGATGTCATTATCAGCAAGCTTGCGCCATTATTGGATATCTCCTCAGCATTGAGCATGTTAGTCCATGTAAAGGATGTTTATGTCGTTTCCCTGCAAAATGATTGTAAAGAGCTTATTTTTATTCAAGAGAAAGGATACATAGGCGAGCCGGTCATTCACGCTGTCCGACTTTTTAAAGAGGAACAACAGATCATCTCTTTTACTTATAAGGAGGAACGGGCTACCCTTGTCGATTATAGTGCCCCCTTATCCTATCTTTATGAGCCCGATGTTGCCCTGACCAAAGCTGGTGCGTTTAGAACAATAGCCAATCGTTTCGGGTTAAAAAAACTACACAAAAGCACACATTTATATACATCGGATCAGAAAATCCCTGATTTTCCGGGTAAAATATTTATGATAAAACAGGTTGAATCTTTCACAGAATTCAAGAAAAACAAAAGTCCTTTAATTGCTGATATTATTGCCAAAAATTTTCCATTAAAAACGGAGGAGATAAAAAAGAAGTTTAAGATTAAAGATACCGGAGACACCTTTAGCTTCTTCACAACACTATTGAATGATCAGCTTATTGTCATACATACACAGCGAATCCTAGAATAGACAATTTCATTACAATTGTCCTATTTCTTCTCCGTAATTTTAATGTATGGATAAAATCGTATTATCAGCATTAGATTTAGCTCCTGTCAAAAAGGGAGAAAATGCAGCTAGTGCTATCGCTCGCAGTGTAAAAGTTGCCCAACATATCGAAAAACTAGATTTTAAAAGAATCTGGGTAGCTGAACACCATAATATGGAGTATATCGCAAGTTCGGCAACCTCACTGCTTATACAACATATTGCTTCACATACTGACCGGATCAGAGTAGGTTCGGGTGGTATCATGTTGCCTAATCATGCTCCACTAGTGATTGCCGAACAATTTGGTACATTGGAAACGTTATTTCCCGGTCGAATTGATCTTGGCTTAGGTCGCGCACCAGGTACTGATCAATTAACTGCAATGGCCTTGCGAAGAAATAATCTAAATACTGCCTTTCAGTTTCCACAGGAGGTCAAAGATCTTCAGCGTTATTTTAGTACCGATAACTATGATGCAAAGGTGCGAGCATTCCCTGGCGAAGGACTGGAAATCCCCCTTTATATTCTGGGATCTAGTACGGACAGTGCTTATTTAGCGGCCAGTTTAGGGCTTCCTTACGCCTTTGCCACACATTTTGCGCCAGCTCAATTTGCCTCAGCAAGTATGATCTATCATCAAAACTTTGTACCATCGGAGGTATTGGATAAACCTTATTTTATTTCTTGTGTCAATGTTATTGCTGCAGACAGTACAGAAGAGGCTGAGTTTTTATCAACCAGTTTCTATAATTTATTTGCTGGTATAGTAACAAATACAAGGAGACCCTTATCGCCTCCAACGGAAGAGGTGATTTACAAAGGCATTCCGGCCATCGAACAAGCTGTACACAGCATGGCTTCCTGTGCTTTTGTGGGAGATAAAGATAAAATCGCCCCAGAGATAGAGAAATTTGTCAAAGATCATAAAGTCGATGAAATTATGGCGACCTCCTATATCTTTGACGATGAAAAATGCCTGAAATCATTTTCCTTACTTAAGGAAGCACTCTCCTAACAAAGCTAAGGGTTTATATATTGTGAATTTTTATATATTTAAATAAAAATTCACAATAATATGAACAGCTATTCTGCTTTGACCTTACTGTTTGGACTATTATTCATCCAAGCTTGTCACAGTCCCACAACGAAAAAAGATGATACCCCAATAGATTCGGTTGCCACGAAAGATAGTTCATCTTTGACGTCGAAAGACAGCACAGGCGTGTCAATTTCGGCAGCGGCCGATAGTTCAAAGGGACAGATTTTTTTGGTTCGCAGTTATCGCATCTGGGAAAAAGAGGATCCAACCGCTGTATTGAATAAGGATTGGTTTGATCTTTATGAGCGCGAGGGGAAATATTATCTGGAGAAAGTGAGTTATGAAATTAAGGATAGCTATGATGAATGTGCTCAGGTTCCGTCAAAAAGTGTCGAGTCCAAAAGAAACTCACTTTTATTTCTGAATATAAAGGGATTAAAACCGGGGGCCGTGGAAAATATAAAGATCAACCATTCGGAAATCTGGCCCAAAGAATCCGTAGAATATAACTTTAGAAAACAACAGATTATTCTGAAAGGATTTGGAGACATCAAATCCACTGAAGTGCAGACCGATGAAAAGGGACATGAAAAACTATTTCACGAAGTCGCACATTACAAGCTTAATGCAACCTTTGGGGGAGCTAAAGAAATAACTTTATTTCAAAAAGACCAATATGATCATGTATTTATGTCTACACAGTTTGTTGGTGATATAGATCGTGATGGACAGCTGGATTTTATCTTTTCCAATCCAAGTCACTATGAGGAAGAAACTACATTACTATTTCTTTCCAATGGCGGAAAACCTTTGATTTTCGAGGCGAGTGAACAGTTCGATTGTTAATTTATGGTCATGGAAAACATAAAGACAGTCCTGCATCAAATGAAGTCCATTCATCGGGCTCTAATCGCAATTTGTGTTTTTATACTTGTGTACATCTTCTCCCCAATTAAATCCCTACCCTTGCTAAGTTTGGTTTTATGTTGGTTTGGCTTTTGTATTTCCTATATATTGGTCTCCTGGTATACGTTTTACACCATGCCAGTGACCACAATCGCTAAGAAAGCACAACAGGAAGACGGTAGCCGACTTTTTGTATCCCTATTTATAATAGTAGTTACGGTTAGCTGTTTTATTTCTGTACTGATGATCATTATATCGACTAAGGATAAACAGCTTGGTGATTCATTTATTATCGTCATCTGTATGCTAGCCATACTGGCGTCCTGGTGTCTGGTTCATACCATCTACACATTCCATTATGCACGTTTATATTATGAAAATGGTTCCAAGGGCAGTGGATTGGAGTTCCCAGGGGACGACAAACCGGACTATTTGGATTTTGCGTATTTTTCCTTTGTAATGGGCTGTACATTTCAAGTGTCTGATGTGGGTATTTCATCGAAAAAGATAAGACGTGTTGCGTTGTTTCACGGTCTCCTCTCCTTTGCACTCAACACATTCGTGGTGGCATTGACTATCAATATCATTTCCGGTTTGATAAATTGAGTTTTTAATCTAAAAACCGTATTTTAGTGCAAAATTTACACATATGAAGTTGTTCAAACCATTAGTCGCGCTCATTTTATGTCTTATCACTTTTTTTTCGTGTAAGAAGAATGAAAATACGGATGGTGAAGGATCTGCTGGAGTTACAGGGAGTTATGTCGGTAGGGTTCAATTTCAGGGTAACTCATTGTCTGTTGATCGATCCAATAGATTGATCCGTATTCTACCTGATGGAGGTGACAAATCGTTTAAAATTGAATTCTTTACAGGGGTGCCAAATATTACAGGGGTTCGCTTTACACCGGTTAACGACAGTACCTGGATCTCGAGCGATACAACAGGACTAAGAAATGTGACCATAGAGGGCAAATTACTTAAAATAAACTACCAACTAAATAGCCAAAGCTGGATTGTAGAAGACGGGATTCGTAAATAATAATCAATCTAAATTGTCATAATAACTTCATTTTTCATTGCTAAAGTATTTTCTTATCGCTATATTTAGTCAAGCATAAGGAAAAGAGAAATGAAACACATCAAAAAAATTGGAGCAATTGCTTCTGTATTTGCTATAGCCATCGCCTTGAGTGCATTTAACTTCCAACAGGAAAAACCTCAGGAAGAACCTAAACCAACTAATTTAAAGGTCTTACCAAAGAATATCTCGCATGATGAGTTGATCTCAACAATGAAAGAGTTTAATGTCGCATTAGGTGTAAAATGTGGCTTCTGTCATGCTCTTTCAAAAGAGGATCCTAAAAAGCTGGATTTTGCGAGTGATGAGAACCATAAAAAGGAAATTGGCCGAGCAATGATCAAGATGACTCAAAAGATTAACAAAAAATATTTTAATCGTAGCTGGGATAGCTCACCGGCCAAAGCAATTTCTTGTAAAACTTGTCATGGCGGCAAAGAAGAACCAGAAATGGTCATAGCGAAAAACTAATCAAACTATATATTTATGTAACACCATAAGGTTTCTCTTATGGTGTTTTTTAATGCCTATTCTTTACTTATTTGTTGCTGTTTCTTCGCATATTTATTGGCGTTTGTTTGGTTATTCTTTGTCGTTTCTACGCTGGTTCTTCGAGACTTCTTCGGACTTTCTAGGGACTTTCCTTAGGTTTCGTTTGTTATTTCTTCACTGTTTCTTTGATATAATGGTAATAAAATAGGCTTCAAACGGCAGAGAAATAGTGAGGCAAGCCTTATGTTGTCCCAAGCCTAGTGACAAGAATCTCCGAATAGATAGCTTTAAAGTAAACTTCCAGATTTTACAAAACTGTCCCCTTTTAGAGAGACACAATTCTCTCTTTATCGGCTAATGAAACTATAGAATGATCCGCTCAAGAATCCGATATGATCCATACTGGCCGTGACAAACAAAAAAAAGGCTTTTCAAATTGAAAAGCCTTTTTTTGTACCCGGAGCCGAAATACTATAGACTCTAATAATCAATTAATTAACTCTATTGTCTACGAATTGTCTACAAATTTTTATCAATTTAGCTATTCTCATTGTCTATCATTTCTAAAATACATTTCATATATCGTCTCAACATCTCTGAATCGTGTTCAGAAATAGTGCTATCATAAACAAATAATCTAAACTCTTTAATCTTTATCTTAGAAAATAGATACGCTTCGGTCTCAGAAATTTCAATGACTGCAGAATAATTGTATCCATATTCTCCCGCTTCGACATCTATAGGGCCAACAGATTTTTTAGTAATTACTTTGTCGTCTTCCAAGAGAAGTTTAACTTCATTTTCGCCCACATTCACAGTAGATCCAGATGTAGATAAATACAATGAAATTACCGCTGGCTTTCCTTTTTCGGTACTAACAAATAGATCGTAACCACGCCCCCTTTTGTATGGTATGGTATATCTTTTTGCCTTAGTGAAATTGTCTTGGGAGACCGTGATTTTATCGCATATGGAAGGCGAACTATAATCTATGTCTTGAACCATGAAAGGAAACCAATTGCTCATGTTTTGGTGATAAAGAAAATAACGAACTTGACCAGCGTCTCCCAATAACGTCATCAATATTTTACCGTCTCCCAAATCCTCAATTTCAGCAACAGAAAATCTAATACTCGCTAGTTCTTCAGATTTTAATGATTTAGATCTTGTTCCTATTATAGCATCCTGTTTAGATAAAAAAACAAAAGACCAGTTGCCTTTAGGATATGAGTTGTCAAATGTAAAATGTGTATTCAAATAAAGAGAGTAGTCATTACCTAAATGATAACTTGACCCCATCCCAACCCTTTGGTACCCCTGTCCAAAAGATAATAACGTACATGAGAGTACAAAAATTAATATCGAAATCCTTTTCATATTATAACTAGGTGTTTGCTACTTTCTCCAATAAAGCGACGTATTTTTTATTAATGACATCTTTCTCCTTTAAAGCATCCAAGTAGAGCGCTTTATAATCCTCACTCTGAATGGACTCAGTTGTCTCAATACCATTTTTGACAAAAGGATCTCCATTCCCCAATAATAGCCAGTCAGAATTTACTTCTGGATATAATTCACATATAGCTAAAATCAATTCCGTAGACGGTATTGGATATTTATTGCTTCGAAGATCTGGATTAAAAATTCTGTTCAACGTTTGCTTATTGAATCCTAACAAGGTAGCAAAATTAGAAACGTTGCCTTTAGTATAATGGTCTATAAGAAAATTAATTCTCTGAGCAATAGGATGTTGCATTTATTTTCAAAATAAAAAGTAATTCATGCTTGACAAATGGTAAAACATGTTGTACTTTTGATGTATAACATAACAAAACATAGTTGTAAGGTCTTACTTGCAGGACCGACCTTGCAACTATATATTTTAAAACCCTCTTTGTCATAGCTTATAACTATGTGTTAAGAAGTATGACAAAGGTAAAACAATTTTTCACTATGTCAAACTTGTTGAACCAACAAAATTTAAAAGTAGATCCAGAAGAAATCGTTTTCTTCTTTAAAAACTGTGATGGAAACGTCAAAAATGTAATCTATG
>Ga0256899_1000856_pt1 | contig 9975 bp, 11 predicted proteins | sample MC6MC0687MT_FD_190202 | JGI IMG/M metagenome (GOLD analysis project Ga0256899, IMG submission 190202) | Metatranscriptome of enriched soil aggregate microbial communities from Iowa State University, Ames, United States - MC6-MC0687-MT... | ecosystem: Environmental > Terrestrial > Soil >...
AACCTGCTTTGATTGCTTTTTTTAGTTAAAAGGAATAACCAATTGAAACCATCATGTTTCTTGGCGCCCCAGCAAAGGCACGTGTATAATCAAATCCCCCTAAAAAATAGTATTTATCAAATACATTGTTTAGGTTAAGCGCCATTTTCATGGCACCGATATGATAATAAGCCGCCGCATTAATTGTCGTATAAGAGGGCCATTGTCCCCAAAGGGCATTTCCTTCGCCATCTTTCCCAATGCTATTGTCCATGCGTTTACTATCAACATAATAAATACCGGTACCAAAGCCAAGTCCTTTTAAAGAAGTATTGGAGAAGACATATTTTAACCAGGCGCTGGCCATATTTTTAGGTGCTCCCGGTAGCGCCTGCCCGACTTCAGAAGCAACAGAAGAGGCCTTCACTTCGGTCTGGTTAAACGTATAATTTGCCATCACCTGGAATTCTTTGGTCAGCTGTCCACGAACATCCAACTCAAATCCCCGCGACAATGCTTTGCCAGATTGTCTATACTCCGGTAATCCCGAGTCATTGATTGTCCCTGTTGCAATAAGCATATTTCTACGCTCGATCTGAAACAAGGAAAGATCCATTTGCAGCTGATCCTTAAAAAAGCCCGTTTTCAGCCCTGTTTCAATTTGAAAACTACGTTCAGCTTCAAAAGCTTTGTCCGCACCATAGTCTTTATAGTTCTGGATAAAATTAGCGCCTACCGGTACAAAACCCTGCGAGTAGCTTGCGAAGTAATTAATCTGCTTGTTGATTCCATAAGTCAGACCGAAACGGGGCAGCAAGGCATTTTGTGTAGCATGAAAGCGATTCTGTCCATCAATAGTTTCCGAAGAATAATGTTCATGCCTCAACCCCACAATTAATTTCAGACGATCCGCAATGCTGATCTGATCCTGTATGTATTTACCGGTCGTTTTATAGGGACTCAAAAAAGGATAAGCGACCTGTGTACGCCAGACGTAGTTGGTCAGATCATGTGTGGTATAGGTCGGGTTGTTCATGTCAAAAGTCAATGGCACCACTTTGCCATCCACAGTTTGCTGTCTGGCTTCCCGTAACTGATTTTCTTTGTCACCACGATACTGTGCGAAGTCGATCCCCGCAACGATATGGTGGTCAATTTTATCCCCTAGCAGATCCCATTTAATATATCCAACGACGTTGTCGGTATAATCACGACCATGGCGGTCAAAGAAACGCATATTCATAATGGTATTATGGGGGGCATCCGCAAAAGTATTTAGCGTACGGTGCTCGTTGACATCTTCCTGATAGATGGATTTCATATAGCTCAAGTTCAGGCTCACATTTTCTGCCAGTCTTTGCGCCAATCGTCCACTAAATGAAAAAGTCTTGGAATTATAGAAATCAGAAGGCTGACTTAAAGTAAACGAACGTGGCAGGGCATAAAAGTTATTTTCCTTTATTCCCATTCCCCGATCCAGATAACCGTTGAATTGATTATATACCACATCGATGTCTACGGTCGTCCCCGCAGCGGGCTTAAATGTAAATGAAGGCGCCAGCATCATCCGTTTTTGACGGTTCACATCACGAAAGGTTTTGGTATCTTCATACCCTGCATTGAAACGATAGAGAATTCGTTTTGCACTATCCAAGGGACCGCCGAGATCTACTGTTGTGCGCATCGTTTCAAAACTTCCGGCAGCAAAACTGACATGACCTTTAAAATCTTCCAAAGGCTTTTTCGTCGTCATATTGATGGTACCACCGGGTACAATGTCGCCAAATAGAGAAGCTCCAGGGCCTTTCAGCACCTCAAGGTTTTCGAGATTGATGGTTAGTGGGGAATTATAATAACTATTGCCGTAACCATAGCCCGAACGTAGCCCGTTCACCAAACGGACTCCAGTTTCATAACCGCTTTTAAAACCACGGATCACCACATCATCATAAGATGAAGCCTCAGTGACACCAGCCAGATCCTGCACCAGTGCTCCCGTTGTAAATGCTTGCTTATCTTCAATAAACTCCTTACTCAGTACAGCCACAGATTGTGGTAGATCTTTCAGCTTTCCAGCGAACTTACCGCCCAACTCCATGTTGTTGGTCAAATAGGAATTATTACGACGGCCGGTAACCAATACTTCATCCAAGGTCCGCCCTCCCTCTCCCATCATGAGTCGAATTCCTTTTTTCGGATTCCAGGTAGTCTCATCAATAAGAATAAGCTGTGATTTATAGCCGATCGCTTCGGCACGCAATTGTATCGGAAAAGTTGTCGCGGTAGTAAAAGCAAATTCGCCATTCGTGGTAGTACTTATCTTTTGTCCCTGGTTTTCAAGTGTCAAAGTCACTCCTAGAATTGGATTTCCGTTTTCATCCTGGATCTTCCCAAAAATCATAAAGCTCTGTTGGGCGTAAACAGCCACTGGTGTGACAGCACTTGCCAATAATGCGAAAGCGAGTGCTTTCATTGTGTTTTTCATCTGTATTTTTTTCATGGGTCAGAGGACACATACCCTGTTCAAAACTCACCTACGGTGATCTTATTGAAATAAGATTCTAAACAGGGACAGCTCATCTGAAATTATTTTGTTATCTCTTGATGAATTATTTTATTTCTTGCATTCAGCGCGAATTCAGTTTACAAAACTGAATATCCTTATTTCGACAATTCCAGTTCTGCCGAACATTTCAGTTTACTAGGTTGCCCTAGCAATAGTTCCATGTGAATTGTCGGAAAGCCCGATTCATCGCAGAATTCTTTGAGATAGAATCCTTGTTTTAACCAGAATTCATGGGCTCCCTCCAAAAAAGGATGGGTGTGTAAGTAAAGTCTTTCGACCGCATTTTCCTTGGCCACTGTTGTCAATTGACAGAAAAGTGCTGTTCCAAGTCCAGAACGACGGTAATCGGGGTCGACAAAAAGACGCGCGACCTCGACAGTCTTCCGGGCGTCTAAATCTAGATGCGGAAAACGATAGTCATAAGCGAGCATACCGATCACACCGACCAATTTTCCGCTCTTGTCCCTTGCCTGTAGAAATGTTCCAGTTTGTCCATCCAGATACAGCTGTTTAAAGTCCAGCAAATCTCTGGGAATCTTTTGCGGGTCAAGCATGGGAAACAGCTGTTTCCGAAATTCAATAACATAAGGTAACACCGTTTCCAGATCCTGAACAGTGACTGTACTTATTGCAATATTTCTGATTGAATCTGTCCTTTGCATGCCTATTTTATTCATACTATTTTCGTTTTTAGCGTCCATACCGCCACTAGGATCTGTACCTTATTCGCACATTGTTTACAGCCTTTATAGCTTATTATTTACGCCTTCCAGTTCAAGGGATTTTATCGAAGTCCAGTCATGTGTATGAAGCATAGGTGCAAACATCCATTTCCCTTGGTTTTCCAAACTGATCAATGGCAACTCATAGGTCTGTTCCAATACTTTCCGAACCTGCTCTCTATTCACCCCTTGTAGATCCACCAGTGTATTGTCCTGCATCAAATAAAAGTGGTCGCCAAAAAGATAGGCCATATTGGGGTCGTGCATAACACAGAGCACTGTTGTTCCTTCCTTGACCAGTTCCTTAGCGGTCTGCAAAACGGCAACCTGATAGTTCAGGTCAAGATGGTTTGTCGGTTCATCCAAAAGCAACAGATCAGGCTGTTGCACCAATACCCGACAAAGCAAGACCAGCTGCCGCTCCCCACCTGACAGGGAAGTATAAGATTTATGCTTTAAATGTGCGAGATTAAATTTCTCCAGGATTGCATCCACAGCCTCAAAATCTTCACGCCGCGGCGAAAAGCGGGAGAATGATGCACGTCCTGTTAAAATAACATCTGCCACCTTAAAAGGGAAAGTTGTCTGATGAAACTGGTTTAAAAAACCCAGTTTAAGCGCATTTGATTTACCGACCTTCCAGTTTCTACGTTCCGTTTCACCGATCAATACCGATCCCTGATAGTGTTTCTCCAATCCGGCAATAACATTGAACAAGGTCGACTTACCGCTACCGTTCCGGCCCAGAATAACCGAAAGCTTTCCTTCCGGAAAGGACACATTGACGTCCCGCAAAATAGTATCCTTACCATAGGCAAAAGATAGGTTTTTGATATGGATGGATTTGCTCATGAGTTCCAGTTAATTTCGTTCCGGCGCATCAGGTAGATAAAGAGTGGAGCACCAATAATCATTGTAAATACCCCTATTGGAATTTCGAAAGGCATGACTGCACGGGAAAAATCGTCAATCAATAACAGGAATGTCCCACCGATACTGATATTCGCCCATACGACAATATTATTGTTGGGGCCAAAAATCATGCGGCTGATATGTGGAACAATAAGTCCAAATAAGCTGATCACTCCTACCGCAGCAACAGCTGATGCGGTGATCATGGTCGCAACCCCGATCATCAGCAATTTCAAGAGTTTTGGATTCACCCCCACAGCAATTGCTTCCTGATCTCCCAATGCCAACAAATTCAATTTCCAACGCAATAAGATCAATATGATCAATCCGATCACGATCGGTAAAAAGGCGTTCTGCACTTTTGACCAGGAGGCGGTATGGAGATTTCCCATCGTCCACTGCACAATAGCCTGCAATTTATAAGGATCACTGATATATTGTAACAGGGTAAGCATCGCTGTAAATACCCCTGAAATAACCATTCCTGCCAAAACCATCCCAATGATGGATGTTTTTAAACCGGCATTTGATACAAAGTAAGTCAAGGCCACAGCACAGACACCAAAAAGAAATGCCGAAACATTGACGGACAAAAGTGGAAACAGCATGGCTAAGGCGGCACCGAAAGCAGCACCGGAAGATATTCCCAATGTAAATGGGTCTACAATAGGATTTCGAAAAATAGCTTGTAAGGTCCCTCCAGATGAGGCAAGAGCGGCACCGACCATAAAGGTCAATAAAATCCGAGGCAAACGTACTTGCCACAAAATGGTATCCATGCTGCCCATCAATAACGTCGTATCATTTCCTTTATAAAGCCCTAATTCCAACCCTATGCGTTGGCAGAGTTCAATAAAACCAATATGCTGACTTGAACCGATCAATAATGAAAGCAGGAGCAGCACTAATGGCAATATTACCAACAATAAAAGCTTTTTTAATTGAAGTATCATTGCAGAAGCCCCGCTTTACCGTATAATTTGTCAAAAGCCATTGTCATATCCTGATCGAGTTGTTCCTTGGTATAACTCGGGAAACACCAATGCCGCACCTGTTTGGCAAAGAGCATAAATTTCACGGTATGTGGATCAAAAGGAAAGGACGGTGACATCACAAATACCTGTTTATTTTTTACGGCAGGCAGTGCGGCCAATTCTTTCAAATTGTAAACATCAGAACTTTTGGAATTCCACAGAATCATGAGATCGGGATTCCACTTGTAGATCGTTTCAGCCCCTACATTTGGTGCTTCCATTTCCAAGGGACAGGCATTTGCCGCCCCCGATAGGCGGATGGCCATATCGATGAGGCTACCTCTTCCCGAGGTCGAAAGTACACGTCCTTTTGACCAAGCATAATAGACCTTCTTTTGTGGTTGATCGGGCGGAGCTGCCATCTTTTTAACTTCATCTCCGACAAATTTCACAATTTCCTCAGCCCGTGCTCTCTTGTCCAAAAGCGTTCCCATTCCGATCAATTCGTTAAAGATACTGGTTTCATCTTTCGATGAAAAAGTGAAGACGGGAATACCCAAATTTTCGAGCTGTGTGATATTATCCTGATCGGTATTGAATGTCAGAACAAGATCTGGGTTCAAGCTTACGATGCTTTCTACATTATTGACCTGACCGCCAAAAGTTGGTGTAGCGATACTTTTCTGAACGATACGTGGGTCTAATTTCGATAAAAAAGCATAGGTATCCTCCATTTGATAAACTTGTTCAGGAATGCCGACCAATCGGTCACTGGCCTGTAGCATATAAACCTCATCCACCAGAGAGGGATACAGGACAACAACACGTTGGGCTGGTCGCTCCAATGTGATTTCCTTGCCGCGGCTATCCGTGGCCTTCACACCATTTTTACCTGCATTGGACTGTTGGTTTTGGCAGGCTTGTGAGCATACGAGCAAGACCAGTGGCAACAGCAATGTATATATTCTAATTTTCATGCTTTCTGCTATTCTTTAGCTGCTGGCGAATCCGATTTTCAGGCAGCAATATCGCTTCTTCCAATTGGACAGACGCACCATATTTCGCCGCAATTTGCTCATAGAGTCGACCATCATATGGCAAATGGAGAGACTGGAGCTGATCGACCAGGAATATCGGTAGATGTCGGTTACCGACGAAATAACCAAAATCTGCCAGTTGAACCAAATCCGAAGGGTTAAATCTGATCGCCAAGGTTCGCTTAACAGTGACGATTGCCTGCAATTCCCCATTGTGGTACAGCGCATCTCCATGATGCCACTCCTGTCCCTGCTCCAATTGCATCAGGATCGTATTGCCAGACAAGGTATTTCTGGTCAAACGGCGTTTATTAATTTCAAACCATTCGAGGTATACCCGATCGATCTGATCAGTGATGGTTTGGTACTGGGGCACAATGGTATCTATCGTTACAGGCAATCTATTCATTGTTATATAGGGTATGTCATTCAAACTTTGCGCTGTGATCAAGCATCGTTCCATCTGATCGTTGATCACCTTCGCGCATTTACTATTTCGCCGCAGCTACTTTCTGTTGTTCTTTTTTCAGTTGGACTTTCTCTTTTAACCAGTCACACCAGCTATCTAGGCCATCTCCATTCAAGGTACTGATTGTAATCACTTCCAGGTTTGGATTGACTTCACGGGCATCTTTTGTCACGGCATCTACGGAGAAAGGCACATAAGGTAACAAGTCTGCTTTTGAAACAAGCATCAATTCGCTGGTCAAAAACATACGTGGGTATTTTTTTGGTTTATCATCACCTTCAGTTGTCGCCAATAAAGTAACTCTGTAGTCTTCACCTAGATCGAAAGCGGAAGGGCAAAGTAAGTTTCCGACATTTTCGATAAATAACAAATCAATACCTTCGATATCGATGTGATCCAGTGCCTGCAGAATCATTTGTGCTTCAATATGGCACATACCGCCGGTAACGATCTGCAACGCATTGATGCCAACATCGCGCATACGGATGGCATCACGTTCCGTTTCAGGGTCACCTACTAAGACTGCAATATTTAGATCTTTTGAAAGACGCTTTCCAGTCTCTTGCATCAATGTTGTTTTACCAGAACCCGGAGAAGAACATACATTAATCACACAAACATCTTTCAGTCTGTCGCGGATACTTTTGGCGACAAAATCATTTGCTTTTAATAAATGCAGGGTTGTATTTTCACATTGAACCGAACCGACACGGTTACCTAAACTTTTAGGATTTTGAGTATTGTCTGACATGATAAATGATTTTTTAATCGTGTTTAAAAATTACTTTGGAAATATAGAGTTCATTTCCTTGAACAATTGTACTCGAAGGCTGCCCACAATCGCAGACAAATCGATGAAAATGAACAGGAAAGTTCTTCTGACAGTGCTCACAATACGCGATGATATCATTTACCACAACCTCCATTTCCATATCCCGATAATGGGTATTTTCGGTGATAAACGCGTCAAAAGCATTTTGAATCAGCACAGGCTGCACATTGGACAATAGTCCGGCTGTCACCTGAATTTTCTGGATATCATCCACTCTGGTCTCGTAATGCGAGGTCAAGGTCTCGAAGATATCCTTTACTATACTTAGCTCGTGCATGGGTATATTTTAAGAAATCAATAAAATAAATTTGGAAAAGAAATACGATTTTTCGTTCAATTTCCGTTAAGCATGAAAGCTCAAAATCGCTAAAATGGGATTTTTATTTGCTCAAAAAGCAGGAACCGTGCTATGGGAATAGGTTCAATATCCAAAATATGCAGATAACGGTAGTCGTTCTGCAATGCTGAAGGCCGTAATTCATGCCAAAGCAAATCGACGATAACTACCCAGCGGTCTGTTAACCAATCCTGATTGATCTCGACGTCCAATTCGGCGATAGATTGCAGCGATGGATATAAAGGATCTAAATCTGGATTATCTATTTTTAGCAGGGTGGAACGGGGGAAATCAGCTTTATTTGGTTCAGTTTTTAGGGAAGAAATCTCGCGGTGAAAACTATCACTTTTCGGTACAATACTGTTTGCATTTAAACTTTTAAATGAAACAAACAGAACCGTAATTAGAAAAATAAAGTGCTTCCACATAGCTACAAACTAACAAAGTATCAAGTTTCCCTTTGAAAACAACACAAAGTTACTACCGATCAAACAACAAAAAGTAGCACAAATCTTGAATTTTATTTCACAAAATAGGAAAAGCCCAAAGAAAATTCCATAATTCTTCATATATTAAATTAAAATTTGGTTAAAGCGAGATTAAAATGATCTTAGAGGCATAAATTGATGATTTTGGCACAAAAAATTAAAACAATTTTAAGAGATTATAATCATCGTCCATGGCCTATACCAACTAGCCCCTGGCGTTACTATCAAGAATGGCTTGATCTACTTTTTTTACATTTCCAAGTCGATTATGATCTACTCCGGCCACTAGTTCCTGTCGAATTGCAAATCGATCAGCACGAAGGCAGCTGTTACGTATCTTTGGTTGCTTTCAAAATGAAAAATATCCGTCCTAGAAATTTGCCTGCATTCCCCCCATCTCAGACTTCTATGAGATCAATGTACGTACCTATATCGATCAGGATGGTAAAAAGGGTGTTTATTTTATCCATATTGAAGCAATTAAATACTTATCCGCATTAGTTGCAAAAAAGTTATCGGGTCTACCTTACGAAAAGTCCACCATGCTGAGGAATACACAAGGGTATCATAATCTCAATCAAGAAAGGGGCTTTAGGTTGAAAACGATCTTTGAGGTGACCGATGAGATTAAAATAAAATCCAGCCTTGACACCTGGCTTACTGAACGCTATTGCCTTTACCTGGACAAACCCGATGGAATATATTGTTTCGACATCCATCATCCGGAATGGCCCCTGTTTTCAGTGCAGCTACAAGAATGCCAGTTGAACTATACAGCTGGTGATATCCATCTCCATAACGAAAATATTGCGCTTATACATTACTCTCCAGGTGTACAAGTACTGGCCTGGAATGCTGTAACCATCAGGTCTCAGCAACTATAACAATAGTACCTCTATTCACTTTTTTTGGCAAATTAATAGCGGAAATGCAAAACTCCTGGAGAAAACTATACTTTCCCTTTGGAAGATCCTCCGTTCCTCGATGGTAATTTGTTTTTAGTCGAAATCTAAGCCTGAGAAATCTGAGTAACAAAATATGTGATTAAAGACAATAGGTTAAGTTTTTAGTAAAAAAAACAGATTTAATTTTGTATACAACACAAAAAAGGCCTGTACCACTGATCATGTACAGGCCTTTATATTAATAATCGCTTGTCACACGCCGCTACTGTGCTTTGAAATTACATTAGCGGGCAGTGCTCCATCCAGTTATCTGTGTAAATCAAAACGATCCAATTCCATCACTTTATTCCAGGCAGCGACGAAATCCTTAGCGAACTTTTCTTTCGCATCAGCACTACCATAGATTTCAGCAACAGCTCTTAATTCAGCGTTAGAACCAAATACCAGATCTGCGCGTCCAGCGACCCATTTCTTTGCGCCCGTTTTACGGTCTGTTCCTTCAAACAGTTCCCGATCTTGCGAAACTGCTGTCCAAGCTGTCCCCATATCCAATAGGTTCACAAAAAAGTCATTGGTCAACTGTCCGGGGCGTTCCGTCATCACACCTGTCTGAGAGCCATCAAAATTAGCCTGTAATACACGCATACCACCGATTAAAACGGTCAATTCCGGAACAGATAAAGTCAGTAATTGTGCTTTATCAATCAATAATGATTCTGTGGAAACTGTGTAGGAACCTTTACGATAGTTTCTA